>JACCDW011707780.1_pt1 | contig 29841 bp, 12 predicted proteins | sample 7449781 | NCBI WGS metagenome assembly JACCDW01 (sample SAMN15323449, study PRJNA562643) | freshwater metagenome | isolation source: river surface water | place: USA:Blue River Watershed | collected 2017-08-18
CAAAAATGACAATTTAGTTTATATTGCTCAGAACGAATCTTTAGTTCCTGTTAATAAAAAAGTAGCAGGTAATTATTTTTATTCTATCGACGACGATTTAGTTTATCAATATAATATTGGATTATCATATGACGTCAGTTTAGACTATAAAGTTTATAAGGGCAGAGATAATTTAAAATTCCAGTATATTCATAACGCAGATTACGAAGCAAGAATTGATCCAGGTATTACTAACTTAGTTGATGTTTATATTCTTACAAGAGAGTATGATACTCAATATAGACAATGGGTATCAGGTGGCAGAACAACTGAGCCCTTACCGCCAAGTAGTGATAGTCTTTACAATTTATTAAGCTCAGATCTTAATAAAATTAAATCAATTAGTGATGAAATCATTTATCATCCTGTAAAGTATAAAGTATTATTTGGAAATAAAGCTTCTTCGGACGTTCGTGCTGTGTTTAAGGTCGTAAAAAATGACGAAGTTGTAATTAGCGACAATGATGTTAAATCTAGAGTCTTAACAGCCGTAGCCGAATTTTTTGCTTTAGAAAATTGGGAGTTTGGCGATAATTTTTATTTTAGCGAGCTATCAACTTATGTAATGAACAGATTAGCACCTAATATTGTTAATTTTATTATTGTTCCTAAACAGGGAGATTTAAGTTTTGGTAGTTTATATGAGATAAGAAGCGAAAAAGATCAATTGTTTATCAATGGTGCGTCTATAGAAGATATAGAAATTATATCAGCAATCACAGCGTCTAAGATTCAGAGCGCTGGAGCAATTGAAAGCAAACAACGTTTAGTAAATCAGCAATCCATAACTAGCGCAGGGAGTAACTAATGGCATTCGATAATAATCAAGAAGAACCAAAATTGCCAACTAACAAGCTTGGCAAAAGAAATAGTTCTGATCTTTTGCCTCGTTATTTTAGAACAAATAACAATAAAAAGTTTTTACAGGCTACATTAGACCAATTAATTCAGCCAGGAACCGTAAAAAAATTAAACGGCTTTGTAGGAAGAAAATCAGCCAAAGCAGTTAAAACGTCAGATGTGTATGTAGATGCTGCTGAAAAAGTTAGACAAGATTATCAATTTGAACCAGCTGCAATTGTACAAGATAATTTTGGCAATGTAACATTTTTTAAAGATTATATCGATCATATTAATCATATTAATACAAATGGCGGTATTACTAATGATCATGCTAGAATTAATAAACAAGAATACTACGCTTGGAATTCGCACATAGATTGGGATAAGTTTGTTAATTATCAGCAATACTATTGGATGCCCTTTGGACCAGAGCCTGTATCAGTATTTGGACAACAATTAGAAATTACTAGCACATATACAGTTAAGGGTGTTAACGAAGAAGATAATGTAGCTTATCTTTTTACACCTAATGGTCTAACTAGAAATCCTAAAATAAAATTATTTAGAGGACAAACTTATAAGTTTGAAATTGATGCTCCGGGTCACCCCTTTAGCATTAAAAAATTAAGAACATCTGGTTCATTAGATCGATATACTAAAGGTGTTGATAGTGTAGCTGTAGAAAAAGGCACTTTAACTTTTACAGTACCCCAAGATGCTCCTAATGTTTTATTTTATGTAAGTGAAAATTCTGTTGATACTGGAGGTGTTTTCCATGTATTAGACGTAGAAGAAAATACAGCCGTTGATGTAGACAATGAAATTATTGGCAAAAAAACATATCAAATTCCTAACGGTCCTGGAAAATCTGTAGCATTAAGCAATGGAATGAAATTAGAATTTAAAGGACAAGTGACTCCTGAAAAATATGCCACTGGTTATTGGTATGTTGAAGGCGTAGGTTCAGCTATCAAATTAATTGCTGAAACTGATCTTGAAATTAGATCATCATATTCCGCAGATAAGACATTGTTATTTGATGATGTTCCGTTTGACCGATTGCCTTTTAGTGAAACTGGCACGTTTCCTGTAGATCAAGATTATATAACAATAAACAGAGGTAGTCCTGACTTAAATCCTTGGTCGCGATATAATCGATGGTTCCACAAAGATGTCATTGAACTTAGTGCGACTGTTATGAAAAGAACAGTCGACCTTGATCAAACTGGTAGAGCCAAACGCCCAATCATTGAATTTAATTCTGGTATCAAACTTTTCAATTATGGACATAGGGCTAAAAAAAGCGTTGACGTTATTGATACTTTTACCAAAGATGTTTTTAGTACAATTGAGGGAAGTCTTGGATATAACGTAGACGGTATTGATCTTGTAAACGGTATGAGAATATTGTTTACTGGTGATACAGATATAACAGTTAAAAATAAAATTTACGATGTTAATTTTATTACAGTTACACCACCTGTAAAAACATTGTCTTTTAATTCAGAAAACGCAGTCAATGTTGATACTGATACAATTACCTTTACTGAACGACATGGGTTAACAACAAGAACAAGAATAGTATATACTTCTGAAGGTAATACTGTAATTGGCGGCCTATTGAATAGGCAAGTTTATTACATCAAGGTAATTGACACATTTACTATCGAATTATATGCTAGAGCTGATTTGTCACAAAAAGTTAACATAACTAGCACTAGTACAGGAGTTCATCAATTTGAAACGTATACTCAGCCGCGAAATCAAATTTATCTATCTCCGTCTGACGATCACGAACCTATCGAGTACGAAACTGTTAGTGTGAATCGAGGAATAAAAAATCAAGGCTTAACTTATTGGTACAACGGTACTAATTGGTTGCCAGCCCAAGAAAAGACCAAAGTTAACCAGCCTCCTTTGTTTGACATATTTGATGCAGATGGATATAGCTATTCTGATTTAGATTTTTATCAAGGATCTAATTTTCTAGGAAATAAAATTTTTAGCTATGCTGTAGGGACCGGGTCTAATGACTCAGTGTTGGGATTTCCTTTATCTTATAGAAATATTAACAACATCGGCGACATAGTTTTTGATTTTAATTTATTATCTGATCCAGATTTTTTCTATAAGGCAGGAGATACTCAAATAGGAAAAAATAGTGACATTGGTTTTTTAAAGATCATTGAAGATTTAGATAGAATTACTTTTGAGAACGGATGGACTTCTAAGAAATACGATTTTACAACAGTCGAACAGGCTAACGAAGTTTCGATTCAGCCAGTTGTTAGAGAGTATAAAAATGAAACAACTAATAAAAAAGTCAACGGAGAAATAGTAACTCTACCATTAACAAATAATTTCCTTTTAGATGTCTACGATAATTTACCTTCAGATATTGAATTAATTGTAAATGTCTATTTAAACGGAGTTAGACTTCATCCGTCAAAGTATTCAGTAGTACAAGATATAAATTATAAAAAAGTTGTACTAGCACAAGATATCACTGACATCGAAACAGTTGTTACAATAGAAACTACAGCTAATTGGCCAAAAAATGAAAAAGGATTTTACAAATTACCTATAAATCTTGAAAATAATCCTTTAAACAATAATATAGGTCAATTTACTTTAGGAGAAGTTATTAATCATGTTGACATGATTACACGACTACTTCCTAATTTTACTGGGGAATATCCAGGAAACAGTAATTTAAGAGATTTAGGCGGAGTTTCTAAATACGGAAGAAGATTCATTCAGCATGTAGGACCTGTAAATTTATCTTTATATCATTTAGGAGATAAAAGTTCAAATTTATTTAAAGGCATAGAAAAAGCTTCAAATGATTACGGAACATTTAAAAGATCATTTGTAAACAAATTATCAGATCTAGGCATTGATGCCGATCCGTTAGTCATGGTCAATGAAGCATTGCGACAGATGTTTGAGTCTAGACCAAAATCTACTCCTTATTATCTAAGTGACATGCTAGGATATTCTGCCTTTAATAGGATTGAACATATTGTATTAGACGGAAATAATAAAACATATGGCATGACTAGATCGTTTAATTTAAACAGTCTAAGTAATAAATCAGTTTTAATTTATCATAATGGTATACAATTATTACATGGTAGAGATTATGTTTTTAATGAAGAAAACTTTTTTACTGTACTAAGTCTATTACAAGAAGATGATCTATTAGAGGTGTATGAGTATGACACAACCGATGGATGTTTTATACCACCTACACCTACAAAATTAGGTATCTATCCTTTATACGAACCAGAAATTTTTATAGACAACACATATATTGCTGATCCTATTTCTTTTAGAGTTCCGAATGTTGTTCCTGAAACAACTAAAATAATAAGAATTGATAGGTATAATAATATTATTGATGATTATTTGATTAAAATCTTTGTCGACGGAATTCAAAAAGAGTATGATACAGATTACACTATTACTAAAGATCCAGACTCTGCCATTATAGAATTTGCAACTATACTCGATAAAAATTCATTAGTTGAAATTTACGTTCCTGATACAAAATTAAGAGGGCACGATGGAAGCTCAATGTTTACCTTTAATGATTATAGAGATCAATGTATACTTGAGTTTGAAAGAAGAATTTTTAATAATGTAAAAGTAAAATATGATCCTTCAATATTTGATATCTATGATCATATTCCTGGTTACAGTCGACCAGCAGATTATTCATTAGATGAATATAATAAAATAATTTCTAAATTTTTCTATCAATGGACAACAAATATTAATCAAGACTATACTAAAGGTTATCCTTTAGATTTAGATAACTCGTTTAGTTTTAATTATAGAGATCAATTTTCGCCCGACAATAAACCAATACCAGCTTTCTGGAGAGGTATTTACTATTGGATGTTAGATACTGATCAACCTCATATTAGACCTTGGGAATGTTTGGGATTTAGTATTAAGCCTTTATGGTGGGAAGATACATACGGTCCTGCCCCATACACAAGAGATAATTTAGTAATGTGGGATGATATCAAAACAGGAACTATAAGAGAACCCGGTCAACCAATCTATATTAATCCAAAATTTTCTAAAGGTATACTATCTCAAGGTGCACCTGTTGACGAATACGGCAATTTGCTAAGTCCATTACAGTCTGGATATGCTTTAGGAACCCTTCCACTCACTGAAGGATATTATCAATTTGGTGATTGTTCTCCTGTAGAATACGCATGGAGACAAAGCAGTTATTATCCTTTTGCTGTGCTTCAAACGATTTTGTTAATGAGACCAAATGATACATTAGGTCGATGTTTAGACAGAAGCAGAATTATTAAAAATAAAGTAGGTCAATTAGTATACAAAGACACTTACAAACGTTTAAGATTAGAAGATATTAAAGTTCCTTCTGTAGCAGAAGATGAAGTTGAAAATAGAATCTATACAGCAGGGTTAATTAACTATGTTGTTGATTATATAACTTCAAAAAACACTGACCGCATTCAGCAATATAAGAACGATCTTAAAAACTTAACTAATAAGATGTCTAATCGTTTAGGCGGTTATACTAATAAAGAAAAGTATAAAATTTTACTCGACAGTAAAACTCCAACTTCTACTGGCGGAGTATTTGTACCGGAAGAAAATTATATTGTTGCGTTGAATACTTCAAGTGCTATTAAGAAAGTAGTATACAGCGGTATCATTGTTACAAAATATCCTGACGGTTTTGAAATTAGGGGTTATGATTTTGATAATCCATTTTTAACTGTATATCCAGGAAGAACAATTGACAGAGTGTTTAAAGTAGGCGGTATCAGTGAAAGTTTCGTAGAATGGGAAAGCGCTAAACTTTATGTAATAGGAAAAATTGTAAGATACAATAATCTTTACTATAGAACAAAAATGACTCATACTAGCGGCGCAGATATTGATGAAGATAAATTTGTACGCCTAGCCGAACTGCCAATTCTTGGTGGAAGAGAAATTATTATTAAGTCTAATTTTAAAAAATCTGACGCTTATACAATAGCATATGGAGTGAAATTACCAACAGTACAAGATGTTGTAGATGTTATACTAGGGTACGGTGCTTATCTAGAAGATCAAGGGTTTGTCTTTGATGATTTTAACAACGCATTGGGTGTTGTTACAAATTGGGAAACTAGTGCTAAAGAATTTGCTTTTTGGTCTACACAAGGATGGAATGAAGGTTCGGCTATAAGTTTAAGTCCTGCTTCTGACAAAATTATCTACAAAGGTTCTATGGTAGTTGTAGAAAGTTTATTAGATCCATTTTACGGTTATAACGTTTATAGAGTAGACGGGCAAAAACTTGATCCAGAGTTTATTCAGGTTTATCGTAGTGAAAATGATTTTGTTATTCAACCTGAAAATACTCCGTATGGAATATATGGTTTAACTTTATATCTTGTACAAAAAGAACATGTTGTAGTATTAGACAATCAAACATTATTTAATGATACAATTTATGACCTTGAAGCAGGATTCCATCAAGAACGAGTTAAAGTAGTAGGTTACACTTCTAGTAATTGGAATGGCGGGTTTGAAGTAAAAGGATTTGTCTATGACCAGGCAAAAATTCAATTGTGGGAACCTTGGATAGATTACAATCTTGGAGACATCGTTAAACATAAAGAATTTTATTATGCTGCTAAGTCAAAACTTATTGGAGCAGAGACATTCGATAGTAATAATTGGGTGTTACTAGAAGATAAACCTACTAGCCAGCTTTTACCAAATTGGGATTACAAAGTCGAGCAGTTCACTGATTTTTATGATTTAGATACAGATAACCTTGATGCTGGTCAACAACGGATTGCTCAGCATTTGATTGGTTATCAGAAGCGTCAGTATCTTGAAAATATTATACAGAACGATGTAAGTCAATACAAGTTCTATCAAGGTATGATTATTGAAAAAGGAACACAGAATGTATTAAACAAATTGTTTGATGTTCTAAGTGCTGCTGATCAGGAAAGCTTAACCTTTGATGAAGAATGGGCTATTCGTGTAGGTGAATACGGAGCTATAGATACTTACGACGAAATTGAATTAATATTAGATGAAGACGAGTTTAAAATAGAGCCTCAACCATTAGAATTGGTAAACTCTATAAACATCAATTCTAACGATTTTGTTTACAGACAATTACCTTCAGACATTTATGTTAAACCTAAAAATAATACTCTAAATGTCTGGCCAACTACCGGTACTGAACAATACTTACGAAGTGCTGGTTATGTAAGAGCTGATGATGTAAAATTTGTTCTTGATGAATTATCTTCTGTTACAAATTACAACATTTCTGAATTTAAATTAGGTGACTATGTATGGTGCGGATTTGAAGGCAGAAGCTGGAATGTGTTTAGATTTAGTAAATCAACTTACAAAATTGTTAATGCTGAATATGCTAATCCTACAAAAACAGTTACATTGACATTAAACAAAAATACTAGTATATCGATTGGTGATATAATTGGTATTACCGGTAGTGAAAAATTGTCCGGGTTCGCTAAAGTTACTAGCGTTACTGGAAATCAAATTAAATTTATTAAAGAAATTCAAGCATGGCAGTCATTTACAGATGCCTTAACAATTTCATTATTTGAATTTACTAGTCAACGTAGTCCTGATATTGATAGTGCTAATGACTATATTCCTTCACTGTTAAAAAATAATGAATTACTATGGACAGATAAAAATGAAAATAATAAATTCGCAGTCTATGTAAACAGTCCAGCTTATAGATCTTCACGTATTAAAACATTAGAAGAAACAAGAGATCACGGAGTACTAGCAACAGTATCTAGATCATCTAATGTAGCAACTATTACTACAGCATTTAATCATGGATTAACTCCTTATGATAAAGTTGTAATATCAAATTGTAGTAACGCATCATTTAATACTGCTTCTGTTACAGTAACAATTACAGGACCTAAAACATTTACATTTAATAATAGCGGTCCTGATGTAACTTCTGTAGCAGCTTCTGGAATAGTACAAGCTGATATAAATTTTGGTAAAGCAGTTTCAATTACAGGTAATGGAAATGTTGCTGCGATTGCTGATGATTTACGTGTACACATTTATAAGAAAACAACTGATTCTACTAGTTGGGCGTTAACTGACAGAATTGATGATATCGCCACAGGTTTAAAATTTAGCAATGATGGACGTTGGTTAGCATTGGCATATCCTGAGCACAATAATAATACAGGAAAAATTCAAATGTATTTGTCTTTGAGTTCAGGAGAATACGACGACGAAGACATTATAGTGAGTAATGTTCCAACAGTAGGAGAAAAATTTGGTTCTGCGTTAGCACTAGCTAAAGCAGATAATGCTTATATTTTAGCAGTTGGGGTTCAAAACAAAGTTTACATTTTCCAAGCAATAGAAAATGTTTGGTCACTTGAAAGTGTAATATCTAATTCTGCGTTTGGTTTTGGCACTAATGTTGCGTTAAGCGGCGACGGAAAATTTTTAATTGTTTCTGCTCCTGATGTAAACACAACTTCTGGAGAAGTGTATGTTTACAGGTATAATGGAGTTAGTTATAACTATCTTCAAACATTATCTAGAAATGAACCAAATGACGCAGAAAGATTCGGTGGCAGTATTGCGATAAGTTCTTCAGGCAATTACCTAGCAGTAGGAAGTCCATTAATGGACTTACCTAAAATACAAGATGCAGGACAAGTTTTTATATACAAATTTAACGGAACAAATTTTGGTGTAAATCCTATACAAACAATTAATAGTCCTAAACAAGAACAAATTGAAAAATTTGGATACAAATTAGAATTCATGAATGATGATTCTAGTCTTGTTGTGTTTGCGTTAAACGGAGACATTTATCAAAAGGCTACGTTTGATACCTATTCTCAAACAATACCAAATTATCCTATCTTGGATTATTTAGGTAATCCTTCTACATCTAAGTATGTAAATGATCCTCAAAGTTCTATAAAAGATCAGAGCACATCTTTTGATTCTGATTCTTTAAGTATAGTTGATATTATATTAGACAGAGGAAGACTTGATGTATTTGATAGATTTAATGAAAATTATATCTACGGCGAAAGTTTAGAAAATGTAAGTACATTCAAAAGCAGTTATGGAAATCAACTAGCTGTTGGAAATAATTGTGTATTAGTTTCGGCAGAAAATGAAGAAGATGGCGTAGTGATTAACGCTGGAATTGTTTATTCGTATGTTAAACCGGTTGATCGACGAAGCTGGAATGTGCTCTATGAGCAGATTGATAAGCCCAACGTAAAAGAAATTAAAAAAGCATATCTGTATAATAAAAAAACAAATTCTATAGTTTCTTACTTAGATGTAGTTGATCCAACACAGGGAAAAATTCCAGGTATAGCCGATCAAGAAATTAAATTTAAAACTTATTTTGATCCTGCTGTATACAGTAAAGGAACATCTACTGTTATCGTAGACGATGGATCGAATTGGACCAAAGCACAAGTTGGTATGCTATGGTGGGATTTAACTACAGCACGTTTTGTGGAATCACAATCGGGGGATGTATCATATAGATCTAGAAATTGGAATTCTTTATTTCCGTTTGCTAGCATAGATGTTTACGAATGGGTAGAATCTACTCTATTACCTAGTCAGTGGAATAAATTAGCCGATACTGAAAAAGGGATAGCACAGGGAGTAAGTGGTCAAACTCGATACGGCGATGATGTTTATAGTGTTAATAAACAGTATGACAATATTAGCAAAACTTTTAAAGAAACATATTATTACTGGGTAAAAAATAAAACTATTCTTCCAAGGGCAGAAGGACGTTTTATCAGCGCATTTGATGTTGCTCAATTAATTGCTAATCCAGAATTATATGGATATAGTTGTTTAGCTTTCACTGGAACTAACAGCCTAAGTTTAATTAATTGTAAGAAATATTTAGAATCTAGTGATGTAGTGTTAAGCATTCAACATTGGGCATCTAGTAAAAAGGATACTAACTATCACAGTCAATGGAAACTGCTCAGTTCTAATAGAAATACAGTTATTCCTGAAGCTATTGAAACTAAATGGTTTCAAAGTTTAATCGGTAAAGACAGCAACGGATCTCAAGTTCCAGATTTAAGATTGCCTTTAAAGCAGAGATATGGAATTGAGTTTAGACCGTTACAAAGTATGTTTGTTAACAGAATTGAAGCATTAAAACAATTTATTGAAAGAGTTAATTCTGTACTTAAGAATAAATTAATTGTAGATGATTATGACATATCTGATCTAAATAGTTATGATCCTTTACCTACTAACGTAAGCGGACTATGGGACGTTCAAATTGATACTGATCAAGAATTACGTTTTGTCTCTACTACCGGAATCTCAAAACCAAGTTTATTGCCTGTAATAGAAAAGGGTAAAATTAAACGAATCGATATTCTTAATGCTGGTCAAGGGTTTGGTAGAAATAGAATTTATCAACTAGACATAAACAACGATCCGGTACTTTGGTATGGTCCAGATATCGCAGTAACAGGCGCCGGCCGCGGAGCTGAGATTAAAACCTTGATTGATCAAGCAGGAAAAATAGTCGATACTATCATTGTTAATGCCGGCGAAGGATACAAGCAAAGTTCAACAATATTAACTATTAGAAACTATAGTGTGTTAGTATCTAGCGATACTTCAAATAATAATGTATGGAGTATCTATACTTTAGATTATGAAACTAAATTATGGAGTAGAATACAATCACAAAGCTACGATGTGCGTAAATTTTGGAAATACATTGATTGGTATGGATCATATTTAGATACAGATACTAATATTGAAACACAGTATAATCAGTTTACAAAGATTGATTTTCTAGTTGAAAATACTAACGAGCTATTAACTACCGATATACCTATCAACAGTATTATTAAAGTTAAAAATGTAGGCTCAGGTGGTTGGATGCTTGTTAAAAAGATTAACAATGCTCCGTTGTACACTGAAGATAATTACGCTGTAATAGGTAGAGAAAACGGTACAATTAAATTTTTAGATAATTTATATGTGTTTTCTGCCAATGCTTTAGGTTATGACGGTCCGTTATTTGATTCTAATTCTTTTGATGGTAGCCCCGATGCTGAGTTAAGGATTATTTTAAACACAATAAAGAACAATATCTTTACTGATGAATTATACATTGATTATTTGAATTTATTTTTTGCCAGTGTACGTTATGCACTACACGAACAAATATTTGTTGATTGGGCGTTTAAAACAAGCTTTGTTAAGAGTCAACATAATGTTGGAGAATTAAAGCAAAAAGTTACCTATAATAATGATAATCTTCAATTCTTTGAAGACTACATTAACGAAGTAAAACCCTATCGTACAAAAATTAGAGAATTCGTAAGTAACTATTCTACTTTAGAACCAAGTAGATCTTTCATAACAGACTTTGATCTAATTCCAATTGTTACTGAAAATTTCCAGATTCAAAATAAGAATTTTGAAATTGATCTTTCTGGAAATATATTTACAAATTTTGGTAGCATTGAAGACGCATCATTCGCTGACAGTTATATAGCTCAACGCTTAGGATTTAAGTTACTGGCAATAAAGGTTGTAGATCAGGGAAGCGGATATATTACTGCTCCAGTAGTGACTTTAGAAAATGCTAGATTGACCAATCAGTACGAAGAATCAGATGAAATTAAATTAAAGGCCTATATTGCCAACGGTAAGGTTAACAGAATAGAAATTGTTAGCGCAGGTGGTCCAAATTGGTTTAAAGCTCCGAGGGTAATATTTGAGGGGGGATTATCCCCAACTGGTGTTCCGGCAAAAGCAGTAGCTATAATAGGAGATCCTTTATTAAAGTCTACGTTAGTAAAAGTAAAATTTGATAGAGTGTCTGGAGCATACGAAGTAACTCAACTAACTGAAAATGAAATTTTTAGCGGAGATATTGTTTCTGGGTCTCGTACACAATTTCCTTTAAGATGGAGCCCAGAAATAAAATATGGATCTTCCTATGTGACTGTGAACGGTATACCTATGCTGCGTAGTGAATATCAATTGTCTACAATAACTTCAACTACAAAAGGGTTTACTAGTTACTCGGGACTATTAACTTTTAGAGAAGCCCCAGTTAAAGGAAGTTCTATAACTATTGAATATAATAAAAACTTTGATCATTTACATGCCGTTGACAGAATAAACTTTTTCTATGATCCTAGTTCAGGGCAGATTGGTAAAGACCCTGCTCAACTTATGACTGGTATTGACTTTGGTGGAGTCAATATTACTGGAGTCGATTTTGGAGTAACTTATGGTTGGAACTCTAAAGGATGGGGAGTTGAGGGCTGGGATAACTTTAATGAAAGTTTTATAGATTTTGTAACTTATTATGATGGTACAAATTATAGTTTTAAATTACCATATGTTCCGCAGGTAAATCAACAAGTTAATTTCTATGTTTCTAGATTTATTCCGAGAGTGTCTTCATACTCTGCGCTACCAGGTTCACCTAACGTAGGCGACGTAAGAAAAACATTAGATACTGGCCACGTCTGGGAATACAACGGAATAAGATGGGTTGATCAAGGAATCTATATTAGCGATTATTGGAAAGCGGTAAGAATTGATGATCCTGATTATCAAACTATAAATCAAACTAATGACTCGGCTTTAATGACTACCTATGTTGGTGACGGTGAAGTTGATATACTTACTTTACCGCTGGCAGCTAATTTACAAATTTATACATATAGCGGAAATCAGTATGGCGACAGAGTTATTTTTAGAAAGCCAGACAGCGACGGATCTTATCCATTAGAACAAGACTCGTATGATACACAACTATCTGGTGGTTCGTTTAATGGAACAACTTTACTAAGTGCTACCGGTTTAGAACCAGATGATATTATTTTAGATGGCGAAGAATTTATTAGTCCGGCAAATAGTGGTCCAGAAGAATTTGTTCCTGGATATGTTTTAGATACATTTGCTATTAAAGTTTATCACAGGCCTAGCGGTGGCTGTCCTAACATTGTGTTTAAAAATCATATAGCAGATGGTACCAATACAGATTTTCTAATTGGACAATATTTTCCTAATGAAAACAGTGTGATAGTTAAAGTTGATGATCAAATCAAAGATCTCGTAGCTGATTATACAATAGATTATCAGAACAATACAATTAAATTTGTCCTACCACCGAGCCAAGGTTCGCGGGTTGATATTTTAAGTATGAGTTTTAATAGCTCAAATGTTTTAGATATTGATAATTTTGTTGGCAACGGAGAAACTTTAGAATTTATTACTAAGGCAGCATGGCTACCAACTGTAACAGCTATTGTACTATTAAATGGCGAAGTTCCTGAGTATTCTTTATTCAGTACAGATGAAGAATATACTGAAGAATTAGATCAAACTTGGAGATCTAGAGTTGGTATTAAATTCGCAGAACCGCCACCTGCGGGATCACTTGTCACGTATATAATTGATGCAGGTAACGTTGAACAAAATGCTAGTATTGTTAAGAGCGAAGAAATTACTTATCAAACTGGTATTTCTTCATACGAACTGTTAAACAAAATAGGTCAGTCAACACCTTACGATCAGAACGTATTGGTAAAAGTTGGTCAAACTATTTTAAGACCACCTAGCGCTAATTATTTTACAATGATCAATGATCAAAAAATATTTACGTTAAGAGATTACAAATATGATCTTTATAGTATCGATGTTTCAGAAATTAAAATTTTTGTAAACAACGAACAACTATCATATGGCGCAGACTACCATGTGAATTTAAACTTTAGTGAAATAACTTATTCTATAGATGGTGAGTCGGTTACTTTAGACAATTTTGGTTTAGGTTACACCGTAGGTGATATATTAGATGTGGTGGGAGGTGATATAGGAGTATACGGTAGTCCAGCAAAATTTGAAGTAACTCAAATTAATCCTGTAACTGGAGCCGTTCAACTATTAGATATAATTTCAGCAGGATTGTATATTACTCCGCCGTCTGGAACATTAAGCTTTACTGGCGGCACTGGTTCAGCATGTACAATCAATGCCTTATTTGTAACAAATGAAGACCCTGCGAATATTACTGTGACTATTGACGACTCTCGTTATATAGACAATGCTACAGTGGCTATTATTGTTAATAGTGATGCAGATTATCTGATTACTAATGAAAATGCAATAAAACTTTTGAACACTTATCCAAATGGAACTAAGATTGAAATCATTAGTTTTTATAATCATAATGTATTAGGCATCGAACGCACAGTCGACGATTTAATTTTCAATACAGCTATAACAGCAGGAACAGTTGAATATCATGAACTGTCAAATAAATTGGGTGGAACATTTACACTTAGAAATACTGTTGTAAACAGTAATTTTGTATGGGTCATCAAGAATGGAGAATTGTTAGTAGCAAATGTTGATTACTACTTAGAAGCAGATTTTATAACATTAAAACTTAAAGATTATCTTTACGAAAATGATGTAGTACAAATTATTGCGTTTACTAATACAGTGGTACACGACAGTTTTGGATACATGCAGTTTAAAGATATGTTAAATCGAACTCATTATAAACGACTAAGTGCTGCCAAGGCAACTGTACTAGTTACAGACTTATATCAAAATGATAAAGATATTCATGTAAAAGATGCTAGTGTATTAGATACTCCAGATCCTAGTAGAAACACTCCTGGAATTATAGAAATAAACGGGGAACGTATAGAGTATTTTGTTAAAGTTGGTAATACTTTAAGTCAACTAAGGAGAGGAACTTTAGGAACCGGGTTGCCAAAATATCATGCTATCGACAGTGTTGTACAGGGAATCGGAAGAAGTGAAACTATTCCATATAGAGATACTCAAAGTGTTAAGTCTCGCCTAATTGTTACCGGCGACGACGGTAAAGTACAGTTAGATTTTATACCTAAGATCGATGAAATAGAAGTATTTTTAGGTGGCAGAAGATTGAAAAAATCCGAATACTCGTTATATTTTAATGACGTATACCCATACAGTCCGGAAGGGGACGAAGTTCAACAAGTTGAGTTTGAGTTAGATCCAGCCAATAGTTACGGTATTCAATTAAACGTAACAGATCTAAATAATAAAGGGTGGTTTAATGTTGGGGCAAAAATTCTAGTAGTGAGGAAACGGGGCAAACTTTGGAATGATTTAGGAAAACGATTAGCAAAAAGTGACAATTTAATAGCTAATTTTTTAAAGAACACTCCCACAGTTTGGCCAAATAAGCAGCTAGATAAATATTGAAACAGGTTAAAAACTAAGTTTTTCCATTAGAAAAACTTGGTTTTTTAATTTAACTAAATACAAAATAGAAGAGAAAAATATGCACGGCAAAGATTTATCAGGAATTCATGTAGAAGGACACATAAAAATTTATGATCCTTTATCTAAAGAAATTTACATTGACAAGCGCAATGCTATTCATTATGAAAATATGAGTATTTCTCTTGCCGAAAGCTTAGGGAACGCTGGCAAAGGCTTCATTTATGCTATGTCATTCGGTAATGGTGGAACTACAGTTGATCCAACTGGAATTATTACATACCTTACTCCTAATTCTATAGGAACTAATGCTAGCTTATACAATAGAACATATTGGAAAGTTGTTGATGATAGGTCTTCTGCTAATTTAGATCCTACAAGAAATAGAATTGAAACAAGACATGTTTCTGGAAAATATTATACTGATGTATTTGTAACATGTCTATTAGATTACGGCGAGCCAGCAGGGCAGGAAGCATTTGACAATACTAATGATAACGACAGGGATTTTGTTTTCGATGAACTAGGATTAGTTGGATATGATTCTAGCGATAGCAATGGTCTAGGTAGATTAATTACTCATGTTATTTTTCACCCCGTACAAAAATCATTGAATAGGCTTATTCAAATTGACTATACTGTTCGTATTCAAAGTCTTACAGGTTTAGGTGAGGTAGTATAATGGCATATAATATACCCTTTTCAGATCCTAGTGAACATCCTCTTTCACCTAATGGTATTAGAGTTGAAGATCTAAGTCTTAATACTACAAACACTAGTTTAACTTTTGTGGGTAAAAATTGGCCAGAATTTTCTATACCTATCGGTAAAAATTTTTTACATCTTTTAGAAAATTTTGCTAGTAAAAATCCTCCAGCTAATCCTGTAAAAGGACAAATATGGTACGACACTGATTCTGATTCAAATCCAGCTAGACCTTTATTAAAAGTCTATGACGGTGTTAAATGGATTGACATAAGTGGTACTCAAAAAGGTACATCTCCTCCGGCAGCTGAAAATAGTCTGCCTGGGGATCTTTGGGCAGATTTGTCAAATCAACAACTATATCTATTCAATGGTACAGCTTGGATATTAGTGGGTCCTCAATACAATGCCGGTTCAGATTCTGGTGTAAGAGCAGAACAAGTTGTTGACAGAGCAACTGACACTGAAAAAACTGTATTAGTAGCCTATGTTAGTGGATTAAGAGTAGCTATTATCAGCAAAGAAGAATTTTATCCTAAAGCAGTGATTGAAGGCTTTCCGAGGATCTATCAGGGAATAACACTATCTAATTTAGATTTTGACTCTGATGGATTAATGTTGAATAAATTTTGGGGTACAAGCGAAAAGGCGGATTCTTTAGTTGTAGGTAATGATGTTGTACCAGCCGCCAACTTTTTACGAGGCGATGTAGTTAGTACTACAAATTATGCTTTAAATATTCGTAATTCGGCTGGATTAAGAATTGGAGAAAGCTTAGAAACGCAAATTTTAACTAGTTCAGTAACTAATACTTCTGTATTGTATAATAAAACTGCTAATAGTACAATTTACCTAAGACCTTCTGATAATTCTTCGTTGCCTGTTGATGTACTCACAGTAACTGGTAACGGCCAAGTAGGTATAAACAAAAGTCCTGGTCTACTACCAGACGGATCTTTAGCTCATTTAGATCTTCAGGGAAATTTTAAAACTGACGGTATAATTAAGGCCACAAGCGTAGTTCAATCTACCAGTTATACTACAGGTAGTGTTCAATTAGCAGGTGGTATAGGAATAGTAAAAAATGCTTATATAGGCGGAGACGTCGACGTCGGCGGCCATGTTACACTTGGAACGCTGGCCGGCGGTCTAGTAATTAATCCTAGAACTAATGAAGCTCATGACATAGGTGCTGATCCTACTGTATCACCAACAAATAAAAGATTTAGAGCCATATATGCTAAAGATTTTAAGGCTGACCTATTTACAGGTGATCTAAAAGGTGATGTGCAGGGTGATGTAACTGGAGCCGCAGGAAAATTAGCAACAAACTCAATTTTTAAAATATCCGGAGACGTTAGCAGTTCTATAATACAATTTAATGGAGCTCAACCTGTACCGACAAGAATTGTTACTAAGGCACAGAAAACTGGAACCACAGCTAGAGTATATACAGGAGCAACAGATCATCAATTTCAAATCAACTGGTTTGTAGATGTTAACATTGCTTCTCAACCATTGTTAACTGTAGTGAATCAGCCTATTACTGCCATAGGAGTTGATGCGTTACCAAATGGTTATTGGTTTGAATATTCTGTTTCTACATCTGGACCCATTTCTTTAGTTAATGCAGCAGGGACAGCGATTGCAAAATCAGGCGGGCAATTTATTACTACTCTAAGTGATAATATTATTTCTGATAAGCAATCAGTAGTAGATAGTTTAGACAGTGATTTTTTCTTATTATATAGAGCTAGCTTAACTCCTGGATTAAGAAAGATAAACAAAGCTACATTATTTTCTACTGCTGGTACAGTTCCAACTGGAGCTATATTTCCGTTTGCTGGAAGCACTCCTCCTCCGGGATACTTGCTATGTGATGGTAGTGAACAAAATACTGCTAGTTATCCTCAATTGTTTAGCGTTATTGGGTATACTTATAAACCACTTCTTGACTTACAAGGATATAACACATTTGCTTTACCAGACTTAAGAGGAAGATTCCCTATTGGTATAGAAGGCATGGATAATAGTAATACTGTTGCCTTAAAAACAGACGCAACTGGAGCTTCTAGAGCGGCTATTACCACAGTTGGTGCAATTTCAACTTCATTTACTGTAGCCACAGTAAACATAGCTAACGGACCATTTCAGGTAGGCAAAGTTTTAACTGATGCTGCTGGTAATGCGCCAGGAGGCCTTGACAATTCTGATGGCCCAATCATTATTACAGCAGTTCAACCTAATGTTCCTACATCTGGCTTTACAACTATAGTAGTTAGTATGCCAACACAGGTAACTACATTTCCTGCAGTATCTGGACTAACATTGAGAAGTATTGGTACTATAGATGGCGGTGGTGGTCTTCCTACACCGTCAAGGACTCCGTTGGCTTCTAGTCTAGGTGTAGTGGGAGGTAAGAGTTCTCAGACCCTAACAGTTAATCAATTACCGCAGCACAGCCATAATATGAAGGGTAGTGCTGGTAATCAATATTACGCCTACAGATATGCTGCAGGCGCTCCTTCTGATACTGGAGCAATTAGCAGTTTATTACATCAAATAGGTAACGGTGCTCATTTATTACCAAATTCTGGAAACATAAATGTTTCAGGCGCAGTTGGTCAGCCAATTGATATTTCAAATCCATATCAGGCTATAAACTATATCATCTTTACTGGGAAACTTACATAATGGCCTATGATATTAATAAAACAGACGGTAGTTTATTAGTAACTATTCTTGACAGTGCTATAGATAAAAGTGCCACTGATATTACTTTAATTGGTAAGAACGTTACTGGTTACGGTGAATATATTAATGAAAATTTTGTAAAATTACTAGAAAATTTTGCTAGTACTAGTGAACCAAACAATCCTATTACAGGTCAGCTGTGGTTTGACGTAGCAGAAAATAGATTAAAAGTCTATGATGGTAACACTTTTAGAATTGGTGCTGGCCCAATAGTACAATCAACTCCGCCGTTGGATCCACAGCAGGGAGATTTTTGGATTGATACCCAAGAAGGTAGATTGTATTTTTATGATGGTATAACAGGAGCACAACCGGCTAGCAAAGCTTATAATAACACTCAAGGAGTTTCTGGGTTTATTGTAGCTTCGATCAAAGATAGTGCCGGTAACACTAAAACCATTACAAGATTACACAACGGCGGTAAATTATTGGGAGTCTTTAGTTCACACCCAGAATTTACTCCGCAGTCCTCAATTAGCTCGGACTTTGTAGGAACAGTCAAGCCAGGTTTTAATCCTAGTACACTTAGTGATTTTAAATTTTATGCCAGAGCTACTAGCGCCGATGCTCTAGCTAATCCAGACGGCGAATTGCTCACCACTGACGATTTAGTACAGATTGATAATCCAAATACGTTAACAGATGTGTTAAGTATTATGGTTGATGCTGTTAAGCAACCTGCTGGTTTACAGGCAGTATTAGGACCGTCTGGAGAAGTTGAAGTAAAAGTTTCTCCATCAGAGTACAGCCTAAGCACTACTAGAATTAGTCAAGACTTTAAACTTTTTGTACATCCAATTGGGGCAACTGATCCTGCAATTTTTGTAAAAGCAAGTTCTAATACCGTAGGTATTTTTAATAACAATCCTGACTCAAATTACACACTGGATGTTAATGGCGATGTTAAGATAGTCGGAGATTTGTTAGTTGAAGGCTCAACTACTACAATTAGCACTACAAATTTAGAAATAGAGGATAAATTAATTGATTTAGGAAAGGTAGCTACTCCTACAGACCTTACTGCCGACGGCGGAGGTATTAGATTATTAGGAACTACTAACCATACAATTATTTGGAATAATCTTTACGATAGTTGGAATTTATCTGAGCATGTAAATTTACCATTCGGTAAAGAATATAGAATTAATAATGTTAGAGTTATTGACGAATTAAGTCTCGGGACTTCAATCACTAGCTCAAATTTAACTTCGGTTGGTACACTGCTTACTTTAAATGTTTCAACGGGGTCTTTAATTACTAATATTACTGATAACGTAATATCTTCTCAAGGTTCTTTAGCTAATGTCGATTTAATTTTAAATCCTAAAGGCACAGGAACTGTTAATGTAAGCAATAGCAATATAAGCAATGTTTTAGATCCTCGACCGGGACCTGGCTTTGAAAAAGATGCTGCTAATAGAGGTTATGTAGATGCAACTTTTGGATCTCCATGGCAAAGTAAAACAATAAATTACAACATGTCAATCCAGGACAAGATATTAGCTGATACTAGTGCTGGATCTATTAGACTTGTTCTACCAGATACTGACAGTCTTGCTCTCGGTCAAATTGTTCGTATAGCAGATCTTAGAGGAACGTTTGACACTCAACCTTTACAATTAGTAAGATATAGAAAGATTGATCCTACTTATGTAGGTACTTCAGCCGGTGCTGGAGTTTATACTTCGGCTGTAATTAGTGCTAGTGGTGTAGTTGCTGCTCCGTCGATGACAATAGTATCACCGGGAGTAGTAAGTTACACAGCAACATTAACAGGATTAACTTCTACAGCAGACTTAGCAGAAGGAGTAGAAATTTTTGCTACACCTGGAACAGGTTCGTTGTATACTGGAGCCGCACTAAGCTGTAGAGTAGCATCAGTTGTTAATCTTAACACTATTACTTACAGAGTAGTAGGTTATTCAGTTTCTTTATCAGCACCTACAGTCGGCAACGTTTCAAATGTAACTATAAACGGAGTACCGACAACCACGTCGGGATCAGGTGCTGGACTTACAGTTAGTGTAGAAATCACTGGTTCCGCTGGAGCATATACTCCGAGCAATACTACAGTTACCGTATTAAATCACGGTTTTGGATACATGAACGGAAACACCATAACAGTGTCGGGCGCATTGCTTGGTGGTACTAGTCCCGCAAACGACTTAACGTTAACAATTATACAATCTAATATTTCTAGCGTTGATGCAGATTTGTTAGTAAATGATCCAGACGCATCTTTTGGTTTGTACTATGCCGGTTTTGCAAATGGTTGGAAGTATTCAGAAAATGCTGTTTTACCTCCGCTTCTAGTTGCCGATCTACAAGGTGATTTGATAGGCGATGTTAGATCTTCTGCTACAAACTTAGTTGTTTTAAATACCAGTGGCATTACAGCAACTTTTGCCGGAGATGTTACTGGAAATTTAAATGGTAACGTTACTGGCAATATTACAGGTAGTGTTTTAACTGCGTCTCAGCCAAGTATTACTAGTTTGGGCACGCTAACAAGTTTAAGTGTAAGCGGTACAATTACTGGTAACGTAAGCGGTAATTTAACAGGCAATGTTACTGGAAACATCAGCAATACTACATTAAATGTAAACGGTACAAATACTCTTAATTTAACCTCTGGTACTGGCTCAATAGCATTAAGATCAGGCACAAACGGCTTTATTTTATCTGGTTTTGACAATACAAATACACAAAATCAGTATGCTATGCAGCTTACCCCTGCTACAAATGCTGCGTTACGCCCAACAGTTAATTTGTTTGGAGATGTGGTAGTTAATAATGTAACTTCTGCTAACGTAAACGGTTCAAGTTTTAGATTACCACAATATAGTGCTGTACAATTAGCAGCTAGAACTTTAACTCTATTAAATAGAGGAGAGTTGATATATAATACAACAGCTAAAAAAATACAAGCTTACGTTGAAGACGGCGGTGGCGTCGGAATTGACGGCTGGGTAGATTTGCATTAGGCATAAATATAATTAAGATGAGAGGTTTATAAGCATGGCTTATACAATTGATAAATTTAACGGTTTAACTGTAGCCGTAGTAGAAGATGGTACTATTGATAGTACCCTTGATCTCAAGCTGATTGGAAAAAACTACGCCGGATACGGTGAAGCTCAGAATGAAAATTTTGTTTGGCTGCTGGAAAATTTCGCAGGTCCAGCAGCACCTCCTAGACCTATTTCCGGTCAAATTTGGTATGACAGTTTAGTTAAAAAACTTAAATTTTACGATGCTACTACTGCTAAATGGAAAACAGCAGGAGGATCCGAAGCCGGAGTTTCTCAACCTGCTGGCTTAGCAGAAGGAGATTTTTGGTTTGATACAGCTAACAAGCAACTTTATGTATATGATGGTACACAATTTGTATTAGTTGGCCCTCAAGGTATTTCAGGGTTAGGAACAACTCAGCTTAAATCTTTAAAGGTTACAGATGATCAAGTGCCTGCTAATGAGCATGCCTTAATTGCCGCTTATGTAGACGGCGAAGTAATGTTTATTATTAGCAGTGATGTTGCCTATAATTTAAGTTCGGCTAGCCAAACACTACTAGGCGGCTCAAACGCATATGGTTTAATTAAACCAGGTATTACTTTAGTTAACACAAATAACTCGGATGGTATCACTGACATCGGTGGCGGAAGGATCTTTTGGGGTACTGTTAGCAATGCTAAAAAGTTAGACGGAAAAGTTCTTGCTGACTTTGTTTTAAAGGGTGATCCATTTACCGGTTTAATTAAATTTTCTGATTTAGGTTATACATTGGGCGACAATGACGACTTACTAGTTGAAGTTGACGGCGACAATGTTGTTTTTTTAAGACAATCTAATGATAAAAGCATATTCTTTAAATTAACTGATACTAATCAACCAAGCTCAGTAACACAATTAAGATATATGACCAGTGCTGAAGCAAATAGCGCAGGCGGTGGGCTTGCGCCAGCACTAGTCGGTGATCCAACTGGAAATACTAATTTAGGTCTTCCTGGAGCTAAATTTAATCTAGTTCACGGTAATCAATTTAAAGGTACTGCTGACCAAGCAGATAAGTTAAAAGTTGGTCCTGATTACAGATCTGCCGCAGTTGATACTGCTGGAACTGGTACAATAAACAGTGTAGCAGTTAGAGACGGTGCTGGAAGATTATGTGCTGTAGAATTTTTAGGCAATGCTACAACAGCAACTTCGGCAGGTAGTGCTACAAACGCAGACAATTTAAAAGTTGGCGCACTATATAAAGCCGCAGATGAAGAAATCAGCACTGGAACTATTGTGGCAAGAACATCTACATCGCAAATAATTAATGGAGTTACAATTACTCCTGGTTCTGTAAAAGGCAATTTCTTTGTAGGAACTGCTACATCTGCTTATTTTGCTGACTTGGCAGAAAAATATTTAACTGATCAAGAATACGAAGTTGGTACTGTAGTATCGGTTGGCGGCTCAGCAGAAGTTACCGCCTGCCAAGCAGGAGACAGAGCGTTTGGAGCAGTTTCAGCTAATCCGGCTTATATGATGAATTCTGGATTAGAAGGCGGAACTTATATCGCACTTAAGGGCAGAGTACCAGTTAAGGTAGTAGGACAAGTACGTAAAGGTGACCGATTAATGGCATCAAGCAACGGCTGTGCAGCAGTTGCAGAACGAGTTATGAAAAATATGGCAGTTAGGGCTGCTACATTTCCAGACACATTTGCTATTGCGTTAGAAAACAGCGATGACGAAGGTGTCAAGCTAATAGAATCAATCATATTGTAAGGAAGACATCATGGCAGAAGTAACAGCAGCAGAGTATAATGCTATTTACAACACAGCAAGAGCTGTAATGGGAGTAGGCTCCGGAACACAAGGATACGGTCAGCCCATGCTGAGCTCCTTAGTACAGGCTGGATTATCAATTACATCAACTCAATGGGATAATCTAAGATCAGATTTATCAAGGGCTAGAGTTCACCAAACAAATTTTACTATCTATACAAATTCTACTGCCGCTAGTACAGTGAATCCTTATGATACATTATTTGATGTTACTCCAACTACTGTAGTATCTACAGCAATTTTAACACAGTATCAAAATTTTACTAATCTCGGCGTAAATCCTAATAGATTAACTTGTGCGGCAGCTCAAAGAACTGCTCCTTCAGGTTGGCCATCTACTAGCGGTGCATTAACTAGTCAAACACGTAGTGGTTCGTGGGGTAACGCAACTAATCTACCAGCATCATTAAGCCATACAATTACTGTTACTTTTGGCGGATATACTAAATCTTCGGCAACTGAAACAATAACAGTTTCAGCAGCTGATCATATGCGTTGTTTCTTTAATGCCGGCGGACGAATTCATATTAGAAGTTCAAGATCTGGTGCTGCTGCCACTTCAAAAGATACAGAATGGTCAGCAATGATAGGTGATGCATCTACTGCTAATAGCGGTTTCGGCGACTTAATTATTGATCATAGTACAACTAGCATTACAGGTTCTTTAAGAGGTACTGGAAGTACAGGTTTTTCAATCCCAGCTAGCACAGGATGGAATACAATGTCTAGTAATTCAGGAAGTCCAACTACGTTTTTAACACAAGGCGGTACTAGCCAATATTCTGAAAATCGATATATTGTTACTGGTTACAAAACATCTAATCAAATTATTTTTACAATAACTTGGCAAGATAATGACGTCGGAGACCAAACAGGTTTAGGACCAGCAGTTGACGAAGCTGTAACTGGTACACTACATAGCTACTGTTATGCCACTGTGCCAAGTGGCGCAAACGTTTCATTTGAAAGTCAATTGCCAACAGCATCTTCAACTGGTATAGCCTAAGCCATATCTACTCACTTTATTGACACTCCTAAGATAAAATAGTATAATACACTATTATCTTAGGAGTCGTTATGGATTCAATCGTTCAAAAAGCTTTCGACGTAGCCAATTATATGACTACGTTATCAAATCAAAAACAGATTTTAAAAGAAGAATTCCTTCAAAATTTGATTCATTACCAAAATGGCGGTACTTTTACTGTCACTAGAGAGTTAATTAACTTCGTTAAAACATTAATTGACCTAGACCATACTGAAGATATCATTTTAGTTGATGATAATCACACTCCGATTAGCATTGACGATGCTACATCTTTCTTACATACACTAGTTGCTATCTATAGCAGTTCTGTAAATGAATATTACACAAAGTATTCTCAACTAAAAAATAGTAGAACAGTGGAGTCATTGGTTAAATGAGTAACGGAGTTTTGCTTTTTGCTCATAATAACAGCGAAATAAACTATGCTAAATTAGCTGTATTTGCTGCTTCTAGAGTAAAAAAATTTTTAAATGTTCCGGTCAGCGTAGTAACAGATGATCCTAGCATCTTCGATGACCTAGATAAAACTAATTTAGATCAGATTCTAACTGTTGATAGTGGCGAATCTAAAAATAAAAAATATTTTAATGATGGTAGCAACTATAAAGCACATTTAGAGTGGAAAAATACTACTAGACATTCTGCTTATAGTCTAACTCCTTACGATAATACTTTGGTAATGGATGTTGATTACATTGTAAATTCAACAACGTTAAATTACTGTTGGAATCAACCTCATGATTTTTTAATTTATCAACAAGGTTTTGATCTAGCTCGATGGAGAAATGTTGATGAATTTACTCGAGTGGGCGAAAATGGAATTGATTTCTATTGGGCCACAGTTTTCTTCTTTAGGAAAAATGAAAATACAGAAATATTTTTTGCCCTAGTTAACCATATTAAAGAAAACTGGACATACTATAAAATAGTCTATCAAGTTCATAGTTCAAATTTTAGAAATGACATAGCGTTTAGTATTGCTATTCATATGTTAAATGGCTTTGGAAGAAGTACATTTGTTCATAAGTTACCAGGAAAGCTTTTCTATACTAGAGACAATGATATTTTGTACAAAATTGATAATAGTGTAATGAATTTTTTAGTACAGAAAAAAGATTCTACAGTGGATTTTACTCCGATAAAAACATCAACAGTTGATGTTCATGTAATGAACAAATATAGTTTGTTAAGGCAGGTAGAAAATGTCTAATGGTCATGTTTTTGTAGCTCAAAACTCTGATGTAAATTATATTAGACAGGCTTATGCGTTGGCATTAAGTATCAAAGCACACAATAAATTGTATAAAGATACATGCCTTATTACCAATGATCCTGTTCCCGAAGAATATAAACATGCGTTTGATCATATAGTATCTATTCCATGGGGTGATAAAGCAGAAGGTAGTCCTTGGAAAATTCAGAATAGATGGAAAGTTATTTACGCTAGTCCGTTTAAAGAAAATATTGTCTATGATACTGATATGATTTTATTGAATAGTAATGATCATTGGTGGAAATATTTAGAGCAGCGAGATTTATTTTTTACATCTAATGTCTTTAATTATAGGAATGAAATTGTTTCGAGTGATTTTTATCGAAAAACTTTTACTGCTAACAATCTTTCCAATGTTTATACAGGAGCATTTTACTTTAAAAAAGTAGATAGGTCCTACGAGTTTTTTAAATGGGTTGAAATTATTGTAGATAATTGGAAAAGCTTTTATTCTCAATTTTTAAAAAAACAACCACAAACTTTTTGTAGTATTGATGTAAGTGCGGCATTAGCAATCAAGTTTATGGGCTGCGAGGAAGAGGTTATTACAAATACACAATTACCAAGTTTTGTTCATATGAAACCTGCTATTCAAGGATGGAATACAAATCCTCCTAAATGGACAAGTTATGTTACTTCGTTTTTTGATGACAACGGTAATTTAAAAGTAGGTAATTATCAACAACATGGACTATTCCACTATGTAGAAGATGAATTTTTAACTGAAGAGATTATTAATAAGTTGAGGGTACTATGTCAGAAGACAAACAAAATTTAAAACACGGACAAGCGTATTCAACTCATTTTATTCATTATGATGATGAAGGGTTTTGTCATTTAATTTCAAATACTAAAAGTAGTGTATATAAAAATTTTGAAATTGATTTGTTTCTAGTAGAAGATTATATTACGGGTAAAAAAAGTTGTGCTGCCCATGACATAGAATACTTTTTTAATTTAAGCAAGGGTATTATTTTAAATGAGAGCGAAGCCGTTCCCTATTCAAAGATACTGTTTCAAATTATTCCAGTTATAGATCAAAATACCGACAGTGATGTAACTATCTATCATCATGCTGATAAAAAAGAGTGGATCGTAAGTGTCGACGATACTATAAAAGAAAAGTTAGACATCATTCCGGGTCTTACATTCTATGTTTGTAAGAAAAATGATCCACATTTTTTATATAGACAATTTACAATTACCAGTGATGAATTAAAAAAAGAATCTGTTGCGATTAAATTTACTAGCAATGTTGAAGAAAATCTAAATGCTGTTAGCATAGCATCTATTAAAAGATTTTCAAAATATGGTGTTAAGGAAAAGTATGAGTAAAATAAAAATCATTGAACAAGATATTGTGTTTTTAAGTTACGATGAACCAAATGCTGAAAAAAATTATGCTGATCTACTAAAAAAGGTACCTTGGGCAAAACGTGTTCATGGTGTAAAAGGTAGTGATGCTGCTCACAAAGCTTGTGCTGCAAAAAGCGAAACAGAGTATTTTGTTACAGTAGATGCTGATAACATAGTCGAACCTAAATTTTTTAGTTTAGTCATTGATTTAGATGAATTAGGTTTTGATGATTCGTATGTGTTTAGTTGGCAAGGTAGGGTTCATGTAAATAACTTAATGTATGGTAACGGAGGTTTAAAACTTTGGACTAGAACCTTTGTTAACAATATGAAAACTCATGAAAATTCAGATCCTACAGACCATAAAGGTCTAGTAGAATTTTGTTTTGATCATAGATATCATCAGTTTGATGTAAACTACAGCACAACCTATACTAATGCTACACCTTTCCAAGCATGGCGAGCAGGATTTAGAGAAGGTGTTAAAATGAGTTTGGATCAAGGTGCTAAAGTTACAGACATGAAAAAACAAATATGGTGGGAAAATTATTATCGTCTAATCACTTGGTGTAATGTTGGTAGAGACGTAGACAACGGGTATTGGTCTATGCTAGGTGCTAGGGAAGGTTGCTATCTAACTAATTGTACTGATTGGGATTACGCCAATGTTAGAGACTTTGAGTATCTTACTAATTACTGGAAAGAACACTGGGAAACAGTCGGTGACGAAATTCCTGAAGAAAAACTATGGTATTATGGCAAAGAATTAAAAGCACTACATGGATTAGAAATCGCAGATTTATCCGCAGACGGATCAGTGTATTACAAAAAAATGCACGATACATTGAGAAAGTACTTTAAATGAGTGAACAAGACAGAATTAAAACTATTAAACTAAAAGTAGAAAATGAAGTTGGACCTACTTTTTGTTTAGCTAAATGGCATCATGTAACAATGTATCTTCAAACAGGAGAAACACATAGTTGCTATCATCCGCCTCCGCATAAAATTCCGTTAATAGATGTATTAGAAAACCCTAGCGCACTTCATAATACTGATCATAAAAAACAAGAACGTAAAGAAATGCTTGAAGGCAAAAAGCCGTCAGGCTGTCAGTATTGCTGGAATATCGAAGCTATGGGCCCAGATTATATCAGCGATAGGCACATTCGTAATGCCAGTATTTTTACAGAAGATCGATATCAGCAGACCGCATTCGGACCATGGGATCAAAATGTAAATCCGGAATACATAGAAATTAATTTTGGTAATGAATGTAATTTCAAATGCGGGTATTGTCATCCAAAATATAGTTCTAGATTTTTCAATGAAATTAAAGAAAATGGTCCAGTGACCACAGTTAAAAATCACAGATGTGATATCGATTGGATGAAACTTTACAGTAGAGAGGAAGATAATCCTTATGTAAATGCGTTTTGGAAATGGTGGCCAAGTCTGCGTAAAACTTTAAGCATTATGCGTGTAACTGGAGGTGAACCTTTAATGCACGTCAGCACTTGGAGACTGTTGGAAAAAATTAACAAAGATCCAATGCCTTGGTTAGAGTTAAATGTTAATAGTAATCTTGGCGTAAAAAATTCATTAGTTGATAGACTTGCTGTTGAAGTAGAAGAATTAAAAACATCTAATAAAATTAAAAATTTTAAATTATTCACTAGTATGGATACTTGGGGTCCGAGAGCTGAATATATTAGAACAGGTTTAGATTTATCTGTGTGGGAAGAAAATTTTCATACTTACCTAACAAAAACTACTAGTCCAATTACATTTATGATTACATTTAATATTTTAAGTGTAACTACGTTTAGATCTTTATTAGAAAAAATGTTAGAATGGAGAAAGCAATACGGATGGTACGAAGATAAAAAAGAACACCGTGTGAGATTCGATACTCCGTATCTTCGAGATCCTATTCAGTACGATATGAATATTTTGCCTAAGCAAGAATTTATGCCATACATGCGAGATCATTTAAAATTCATGGAAGATAATGTCGATGACAATGCCAGCGACAAATTTACTTCTGTTGAATATGAAAAATTCAAACGTGTAGTTGATTACATGGATTCTACAAATTATACTAGAGAAAAATTAATTGAAGGACGTAAAGATTTTTATAATTGGTTTGGTGCCCCTAGATAGTCGTAGAGATACTAACTTTCTTAATACCTTCCCTGAAATGGAAGCATTTTATAAACTCTGTGAGATAACTAATGAGCAATATGGATTTGTCAAATAAAAAAGAATTTCTTTTAAAAGAAAGTAAAGTTTTCTGTATGTTTCCTTGGATGCACTTAAATGTGACTCCAAAGGGTGATATATATCCTTGTTGTAGTAACAATTACACTACACCTTTTGGAAACGTAAAAGAGTCGTCTCTTAAAGAAGCATTTAATAATGATAAAATGAAAGAGCTTCGATTAAACATGCTTAATGAAAAAGAAAGCAAAATTTGTGAATTTTGTTATAAGCATGAAAAAGATAGTGTTCATAGTTTCCGTCACTACAGTAAAGAACATTGGTCTAAAAACTTTGACGAATTAGTTCCTCAAACGCAGACTGATGGAACTATGCCAGAATTTAAAATGCGATATTATGATATTAGATTTAGTAATATTTGTAATTTTAAATGTAGAACTTGCGG
>JACCDW010831180.1_pt1 | contig 29834 bp, 35 predicted proteins | sample 7449781 | NCBI WGS metagenome assembly JACCDW01 (sample SAMN15323449, study PRJNA562643) | freshwater metagenome | isolation source: river surface water | place: USA:Blue River Watershed | collected 2017-08-18
ACATTGACCGCACAGCAGGTTCAACAACTGTACAGCTTACAGGTACCGGATTTGTTGCAGCTTACCCAGTTGGAACAAAGATTACAGTTGCATCAACAGGAACTGTTGATGGTACATGGACTGTAACTGGCGGCTCAAGCACTGACAAGATCACCTTTACCTCAAATGCGACAACCGCACTTACTTCAGGTACAGGTTCAATTATCGGTGTAGCAGGAACCATTAAGACACAGTCAACTGCAGCTGATGCGAATTCAATTCTCACAACAGCTACAATTACTATCACACCTTGGGCTGCAGCTTCATAAATCAGCCTTACAACTTAATAGCGCAGAGGCCGGGATTAAACACCCCGGCCTTTGGCATTTCATGAGAGTATTCACCTATGGCCAAAACCAAGAAGAACCGACAAGGGTTGACAATGCATAGACATAACACGAACACCGTGGGACGTCTTGGCGGCGGCCAGCAAATTTCTGGGGTGCCCTGGTATTCGCTATATTATGGGATCGGATTTGGCGGTTACGGCGGTTACAACGGGCAAGGCTATGGAAGTGGGGAAACCAGTGAAAAACCAAGCGATGGCACAGGAGACACCGGAGTTGTTACTGGAGACGGGCCAATGGGAACAATGTGATAGTTGTTCTGCCAGAGCTATGGTGAAAGTAGACCTTCCCTTTGGAGACCTATGGTTTTGCCTCCATCATTACAATAAAAACGCTGAAGCCCTTACAGATAAGGGCGGAATTGCTAAACTTCTTAGTACTACAAACTAGATCGGGGTCTTGATGATTAACAACTTTAGGGGCAACAACATAGTCCAACCCACCGGAGGATCCCGCGGTGGATGGATGGGTAAACTTTTTGGAGTAATGCGTGCTGCGCCTATGGCGGAGATGCAACTTAAGATGTTTGGTGCCCAACAAGAAAAAATTACAGAAGAGATGGGCAAGCGTTCTATGGGACAAGCTGCAGCTAAGGCTGCAGGAAATATTGTTCAGCAACGTTATCAAAGTCAAGGTGCGTTAGAACACGCTATGAATGTTCACAACACCATTTATCAACAGTATGGTGCAGATCACCCAGATGTTAAATCTGGAAAAGTTAAAGCAACAGATTTTGTGTTTCCAGGTATGGCTGGCTACGGTATGCCAGAAAATCCAAATACAATGGTTTGGTCATCTCGCTCTGCTGCTGAAGCTGCTCGTATTAAAGCAGAGATTGCAAGCCGTGAGCAAAGTGCTCCTGTTGCTCCAAACGCAACAGATAATGATGGTGGAAATAACAATACTCCACCTACACCTCCAGCAGCCGGTGGTGCTGCTAAAGCAAAGAAAAAGAAGAACAACGGTTCTCCTAACGTAACTAATGTTGAGTCACCTAAAGCAGAGCGACCTGGCGGAGAAACTCCACCTTGGAGCGGGAGATAATAAATGGCTAAAGATAAAAACCGTAAAAAAGGTATTGTTGACCCTCGCAAGGCAGAGCGTGCTGCAGCTCGTGCTGCTGGTAAAGCTGAAAAGGCAAAAGCTGATACAGAATTACAAGGTAAGGTAGATAGAGCAAACACTATTGCTGCATCTATTCGAGAGAACAGACCAGAAGGCACTGCTCCTGCAGCTCCTTCTGTTACTCCTCCTACTGAACTCCCTCAGTTAGATGAGGATGTAAAGCTTGGTTATGCAGGTCGACCAATTCCTCGTGGAGAGCGTCCTCTTGCAAAACTAGATGCTGCAGATGTTGCTGACGATGCATTACAAGCCGCAGCTGTACGTGAAGATGAAGCACGTCAAGCAAAAATAGATTCAGGTGAAACTGTTGCGCCTCGTACACCGCTTGATGTAGTTCGTGGCATTCAAGAACGTCGTGCTTCCGCAGAACAAGAGCGTGTTGCAGGTAAAGCACGTGTAGATCTTCCAAGTGCTGTTGGAGAAGGTTTTGACGAAGTAACTGATGCAGAAGCAGCTCGTAGAGCTAGCGGACGTACAGCACGTCGTGGCACAGGTATTGTTGATTTTAGAGATATTGCTAGCGGTGGTCGTGAAAGTGCTGGTCTTTCTGGACCACAACAAGAGCGTGCACAAAGCCGTTTAGAAGGAAGAGTAGAGAAGGCTTTAGCTTTTGAAGCTACAGGAGGAGATGCTTCTACACAAGGTTTCCGTCCGTATACCGATACTCCTGAAATTTTGTCTACAGCTCGTCGTCTTAAGACAGCAGAGCTTATGGATAAAGGTTTAGAGGTAACTCCAGAAATAGTAGAGTCTGGATTACAGGGTGGACGCCATCAGCGTATGGCTCGTATTATCCACCATACCGGTATTACTGCTGAACAACTGCAAAGCCATCTTGGTGGACGTGAATCAATTGCAGAAGATAAGCTAAACGAGCTTCACGAAACAGTTATGCGAAATGTACGTTCACGTCGTAAGAATGATGTGCTACCTCGCATGGGTCTTGTTAGAGGAGAAGACGGAAGCATCACTGCTACTGAACAAGCTCAGAATGAAGTTTGGCAGCACCCAACAGAAAAAGACGCAAACGGTTTACCTAAGACATACAAAGTTTCTGATATGCACCCAGACATGGTTAAGCAACTTAACCACCCTTGGGGTGGAGTTCAAAGCGAAAATGAGTTTGAAGGTACATCTGTTTTACGTGAGACGCCTGCAATCTCTGATACAGCTAAGAAAAACCCAGCTCTTCGTTACGCAGTGTCAACTGCAAAGAGCGCTGGAGATTACTTGCCAGTATCTATTAGGTTTGGTCACAGCAAGAATGCTGCTGGTGCGTGGTCATTTACTCCACCCCCATCAGGTTTTAGCGAGGGTAACCTTTCTGATCCTGAAGGGTTTACATCTAACGTAACTCACATTACTAACGCTATTCGTGAGGGTAAGTCACGTCCAGGCTCACGCAAGTCTCATTCAGAGATTGCAAATAACTTGATAGCAGAACTAGACCCAGCAAAGCAAAGAGTTGTTGGAAAACAACAAGTGACTGTCCCAATGCCTGGATTTACTCAAACTGGTGGTGCACCAGCAACTACAGGTTATAAGCCGACAGTTATGGATATTCCTCATGCAGGTGACGATAACATCGTAACTTATGACGATCTTCCACACGTTAAGGATTCCAACGGTAATCTTGTTCCATTAGCGCCACGCTCAGGCAGAGCAGGTACTGGTCGAAGCGTTCACGTTGTACAAGGCACTATGGGTCTAGGACAACAGTTTACTTCTCCTGCTGAAGAGTCAGCTAAAGTTCTTGGTGGTTTTGAAGTAACACCAGCAACTGAAAAGACTCGTACACGCAAGAAGAAAGACGGAACTGAGAAGGTAACTGTTACTCAGGTTCCTGGCGTTGCATCTAATGTTGCTGAAGGACAAATGGCTGAAGGCAATAGAAGCGCTCAATCTCGCCGCCTAATCCGTGGCAACAGAGCTGTTGGAAAGCAATTTATGGGTGTTGAAGGTGTCGAGCCAAGATATCGCGGTAAGCAGTCGATTATCCCTGGTTTTGAAAACTACGGTAACGTAGAGCGCCAGAGAGGTATTCCTGCAGTTGTTGACACTAAATTTGCTGAAGGCCCACTACCTCAATCTGCGTCTACACGATCTGAAGCTGGTTTGGTAGAACGTACTACTCGTTTGAGTGCCCAACCTGCACAGACAATTAACACTTCACTCTCTGACTCACGTATGTTACGTCAACGTGCTGAGGCAGAGTCAGGACGTGGAGTTATTGGTGCGGTAGAACAGCCAGCTCCAGCTAAGAAGTCTGATTACACTCAAGATGAACTTGATTTCAACCCTACAGCTCCAGGAGTTGTAAGAACACGTCAGTTCATGCTTGGAACTGTACGTCCACTTACTGACGCTGAAAAGAATGTTGAAAACGTAGGTGCAAATACCATTCGTGGTATGAACCCACCTGCTAGAAACTTTGATGTTGGGTCACCAGCAGCTACCGCTGCTCCGGCAACTACTGCTCCTGCTATATCTTCAGGTGAAATTGAACTTAGCAAGCGTGGTGGTGGACGACGTAAACTTCAAAAGGGCGAAAAAGTTGTAGGTACAAGTGTTCGAGTTGGTTCTACTAAGGGTGGAGCTAAATCAAGTAGAACACGTCCACTAAAGCGCCCACCAAACTCTGCAGCCTTAGCGGAGTAACAGATGGGACGCAAGGCTAGTTTTAACCAGAAGCCTAAAAGTGCTCCGGCTCATAAGTCTCTTCGCCTATATGCAAGAGAAGCAGCCGAGTACTTAACAGGCTTACCTTACTTGCCTAAGGTAGACAAGAACGTGCCTCTACGGACCCCTGGAAGGGGCGTAAGCGGGGAGTCTAGCAACTAATGAGATCTAGCCCTGGACGACCACGTAAACGCAAACCACAGCCTCCTAGACAGCAACCTACAGATCACGATGTGCTGCGCTTTACCAAGGAAGGTGAAGGACCAGGCGGTAAAAACATATTTGGCTTTCATTGCCGTGACTGCGACCATTACGAGACTATAATTGGCGGAATACAGCAAAAGAATGCTATCGACTACAAAGCTCTTACTCATGAGTGCGGAGTTGAACGTGATTCATGGAAAGAGCGAAAGGACCTCAACTAATGGCTAAGACCATAAAAGCTGCAGGTCAGAAACACACAATTAAGAAAAACAAAAAGGGAGACATTATTGTCGACCACGCTGGCAAAAAAGGTAAGTATGACAAGATCAACCTTACTAAGAAAGCCGGATCTAAAACTATTGCACAAGGCGTAAAAGCAACTAAAGATTGGCATAAGAAAAATGCCTAAAACAGCAGCATGGCAACGTAAAGAAGGTAAGAACCCTGAAGGCGGACTTAACGCTAAGGGTCGTGCTTCGTACAAGCGTGAGACAGGTGGAACACTAAAGCCACCAGTATCCGCATCACAGGCAAAGAAGTCACCAAAAGACGCAGCACGTCGTAAATCTTTCTGTGCTCGCATGAGTGGTATGCCAGGTCCTATGAAGGACAAGAACGGCAAGCCAACTCGTAAGGCACTAGCTCTACGAAAGTGGGATTGCTAATGGCTACTAACCCATGCTGGAAAGGCTACGTCCAAGTAGGTATGAAGACTAAGGACGGTAAGAAGGTCCCCAACTGTGTTCCTGAAGGTTCAGGTAAGGACAAGGTAGCAAAGCCAACTAAGAAAGCTAAGAAGTAATGGCGACTAAGAAGAAAGAAGTAGCTGGCGGTAAAGAGTACAAAGGCTCAGCTCAAAACGGTGGTCGTAAGATCATTGTTGAGCACTACAAAGATAAGTCCGGTAAGTGGCACACTACCTCTAAAAACGCTGCCCGAGCTAAGTATGAGAAGAAGCATGGCAAGCTATCTAAAGGTACAGACGTAGACCACAAAAATAATAACCACGATGATGATCGTTCTAGCAATTTACGCCCTTTAAAGCATGGTAAGAATACAGCTAAAGAAAACAAGCGCAGAGCAGGTAAGAAGTAATGGCGATTGAATTTTTTGATCGACGTGGTAATGAAACCGATCCTAATGGAAATGAGATCGTCCGCGGCTTGTCTAGCGCCCCAGGAAACAGGGCTAGTGGCTATTCAGTCGTGTATAAGAAAAAACCTCAAGCTGCGGCAGCTCCTGCATCTCCGCCGGCTTCTCCTCCACGTCCACCAAAAGATCCAGGTAATAAAAAAGAACCTGTTAAGTCTGATAAAAAAAGACCACCAGAAGAAGGTGGTCTAGTAAGGATTCGTAAGTAACCTTGGATGACAAAGAACGCATTAAGCGATGGACCTGTGAGTTCTGCGGGAAAATCTATGTCGTTCCTGGATTAGCCCGTGATTGTGAACTAAAACATTTAGAAGAATAAAAAAGGCCCGGTTTCCCGGGCCTTTCTTATTTTGCTGGAAAGTCATCCAACCATTTGGTAACACTCGGTTCTTCTGGAGAACCATCGTAAGCGTCAGGACCTAATCCCCAAGAACCCCAATTTGTCCCACGAGCCGTCATATAGAAGGCTGCCTGAGCATTGGTTACTGGATCAAATAGATCACTATCCTTTTCGATATTAAATTTTCCCCTGCGAACTTCTCCAAGACCACCAATCATGTTGATCTGGAATAGCCCGTAAGAGTTATCCCCAGTTGCTGGAGTATTATTCCGGGATGTTGGGTTACCCCTGGATTCCCGCATAACTACGGCCCAAGCTGTTTTTAAGGATTTACCCTCAAAGCCAACTAGTGACAGTAAGTCAACAAGTTCCGTATCAGTGAGCTCGGTGGCTCCGCGGTACTTGTCTAACGGATTTACTACTTGAACCGTTACTGTCGACCCATCTACTACAGGTGTGTCTGCAGCTAGAGCTTTTGGTATTCCGATAAGTAGTAGTCCGTATAGGACTAACATTGCTACATGCGATCTTTCATAACTTTGCACTCGGTCTCCTAGGCTAGAGGGCCAGTCCTAACTTCGTATAGCTGTCACCTATACTAAGCAACTTGGCCTCTTTCTGCCAAATTCGGTCTGCAACCCTTTTGTTACGGAGGTGCTGATGGCCAGATTGCTCTGGCCATGGCAATACCATACCAGTAAATACAGGGTGTCAACCACCTGCAAACCGATATAATATATCTTTATTAAATTGTTACAGAAATCGGACTATGATTAATGAGAATTGAGCGTATCGCAACAAAACAGGGTCATCCTGTACCTGATGCAGCAACTTATGCTAAAGGCCCATTCCCACCAGAATTGTTTCAGCGTCCAGAAGTTATTGTAGACTATGAGCCAGATAACGGCGGTGGAGAGACTGCAATAGGTGGAACAGCGCAAAATAACTTTGCACCTATGAAATATTTTAAATGCCGTGTCTGTTTAGAAATCATAAGCGAACGAGAAGTTCCAGAACACGTGTGTGAGGTAGATGACGATGGCGAATCCTCGTGATATAGGTCACTTCTACTGGCATCCAATGGTTTATCCAATAAAGCCGCCAGTGTTGTGGGAACGTGCAGAGACACAAGAAATTTCAGAACCCTTTCGTTTTGGTGTAGGGTTAGCAATACGATTACCGTTTACTAGACTAGCTTTGGTAATAGGTAAGTGGGGCGAAAGTTTAAATGAAAGCCAAGCCCTAACAAACGCAATTCGCGGCAGAGCTATGAGCACTGAGGAGGTCGATTGGGATTATGTTCGGTTTGGGCAAGAAGCAGAAGCAGGAGCGACAGAAAACTAGAGTTGAGAAGCGAGTAGAGTCGCTTCCAACATCAGAGCTAGTTCAATGGGTAGAGCAAGCGCTATACCCTATTGGCCGCAATTTAGCTGCATGGCAGAAGTCAGAAGACCTTTCCTACTTAGAAGAGGCTAGATTAAACGCTGAAGTCGTTTACACTATCGTAGAGACAATCAATAGAAGGCAGTCTAATGCAAGACTTTGAAGACGATCAGTTTGAGGAACTCGATATCCCGGATCTTGAGGGCCTAGACGATGACCTGCCTGAAGAAGAGGTTGAAGAACTAGACGAACTCTCCAAGGAGTTTGTAAAAGCATTGATAGAAAAGATCATGCAGTTCATGGAAATGCTGGTAGGACACAAACTCCACCCCTACCAAGAACCGTTAGCTCGTCGAGTTATTGAGTCTGTGATCATAAACGACGGTGAAGAAGTAACCGCTCTTGCTGCACGTCAGTCTGGTAAATCAGAAACTATTGCAAATACTGTGGCTACCTTGATGGTTATCCTTCCGCGTCTTGCTCGCATGTACCCAGATCTTTTAGGTAAATTCGGTGATGGTATTTGGGTGGGTATGTTTGCACCTATCCAGTCCCAGGTAGAAACCCTTTATGGCCGTACAGTTTCACGCCTAACTAGTGAACGAGCTATTGAAGTTCTTGGTGATCCTGAGATCGACGATATTGCAACAAAGATGCCTGGAATTGTAAAGAACATCAAGCTTAAGAACTCTGGATCTACGCTTATGATGATGACAGCTAACCCAAGAGCTAAGATCGAATCTAAGTCGTTCCACTTAATTATTATTGACGAGTGTCAAGAAGCCGACGACTTCGTAGTCTCAAAGTCTATTGCTCCGATGGGTGCGTACTACAACGCTACGATTGTTAAGACAGGTACCCCAACTACAAGTAAGAACAACTTCTACAAAGCCATTCAATTGAACAAGCGTCGTCAAACAGGACGTTCTGCTAAACAGAACCATTTCCAATGGGACTGGAAAGACGTGGCTAAGTTCAACAATAACTACGAGAAATTCATTAAGAAAGAGATGCTTCGTATCGGTGAAGACTCTGATGAGTTCCAGCTTTCTTACAACTGTAAGTGGTTGTTGGAAAGAGGTATGTTTGTAACATCTACAGTTATGGAACAACTAGGGGACACCTCACAGGAGCTAGTAAAGACTTGGCACCGTTCTCCAGTCGTGGTCGGCATTGACCCTGCACGTAAGATGGACTCCACAGTTGTAACTGTTGTGTGGGTTGACTGGGATAGACCAGACGAGTTTGGCTACTACGACCATAGAGTTTTGAACTGGTTAGAGATCCAGGGCGATGACTGGGAAGAGCAGTACTTTCAGATCGTTAACTTCCTAGAGAACTACGATGTATTGGCTATTGGGGTAGACGCTAACGGTGTGGGAGATGCTGTAGCCGGTCGTATGAAGATCCTTATGCCTAGAGCTGAGGTTATCCCTATTTCATCAAGCCCGTCTGAGCAGTCACGTCGATGGAAGCACTTGCAGGCTTTGATTCAACGTCAAATGGTTTCCTGGCCAGCACATGCAAAAACCAGAAGATTACGTATCTGGAAGAAGTTTTTCCAGCAAATGACTGACGCAGAGGTCAAATACAAGGGCCCTAACTTTACGGTAGAGGCTCCAGACGAAGCCCACGCCCATGACGACTTTGTGGACTCTTTAGCCCTGGCATGCTCTCTAACACAGGATATGGTTATGCCATCGGTAGAGGTTAGCTCTTCCCCATTTTTTTAAAGTTTAGATACCTAAACGTTTGAAATAGGTCGATACTTTTACCTGAGGACCCTCAAACTCAATCCCTATAGGAGAAAATAATGGCAGTAAGCAACATCGCCCCAACTCCTCAGTTCCCTGAGAAGGTTGGCGCAACCTATGAGCGCAAAATGTCTCCTGCAACACCAGGCCTCCGTGGCCCACTTCGTTTTGAAGAAGGCGTTGCAACAGACACCGATGTACCAAATGACTTTCAGGTAGGACTTGACTCAGGCTATGACACACCAGCCGGTCGTCCAAACCACAACATGAATGTCATGGAGAAGTATCCAGAAGAGACAATGAAGGCTCGTGCCCACGTTGGATCTGCTGCTTGGGTAGAAGCACCAGTTTATCTTGGTGAGTTTTCACAAGGCAGCTTTGGAGATCATTCTCAGATTGAAATCGAAGAAGTTATCCGCTCAGGTGGACGCTACCAGCGTGTAAATCCTGCACAGGTAGCTGACTAAGTACAGTAGACTATAGAGGCACCCCAGCCCTGTATCCCTTCTCCGGGGCTGGGATGCCTTAATAGCTTAGGAGGATAAGTGGCAAACATAGCGGCGGACCAAAAACTTTGGAACTCCGTAGTGTCGCAGGCAAAAGCTAAATACCCTTCACATCGTGGAAGTGGTTTAGGATATGCAGCAGCTAAGTGGGCAAGTAACGAATATAAAAAACGCGGTGGACAATATGTGTCATCAAAGAGAGACGTTACTAATCCAGATCCAAAAGCAGAAGCTATAAAGAAAAAAGAAGCAGAAAAGAAGAAGGCAAAGTCAACAAATGTTGACAATAAATATTTTAAGCGTGGGGGCAAATAATATGTCAGGAAGAGCTAAGTAATGGCCGGTGGTATTGATTTCTCGCCTCCCAGTTATAGAGCGGCGTCATCTGACTTAACCATCTCGATTTCTCCTCTTGGTCTTGTAGAACTTGCAGACGAAGAGTTTGAAGTCCATGGTCCACGTCTAAATCGCTACTCACTAAACTGGGCAATGTATCTTGGCCATCACTGGTCTTATCGCCGTGAGATTGGCGAAGCCCAGATGGTTTACAACTATTACAGAGCTTTTACAGATTACATCATTAACTTTACTTTCGGTCGTGGCGCACAGTTCAGAAGCCCAGCAGTTACCGAAGCAGTAGTTCCAGACCTACTAAAACGAGTCTGGGAATCCGATAACGATAAGCAATCAGTTATGTGGGAAATGGGCCAGCAAGGCGGAGTTTCCGGAGACTGCTTCGTTAAAGTAGCTTATGAAGAGGCTTATGTAGATCCAGCCGGTAGAGGACATCCTGGCAAGGTTCGTATTCTTCCTTTGAACTCATCTTTCTGTTTCCCAGAGTTCCACCCACACGATAGAAATCGTTTGATCCGTTTTAAGCTAAAGTATCGTTTCTGGGGTACATCAACCGAAGGTACTCGACAGGTATACACATACACAGAAATCTTGACTGACGACCGTATTGAGGAATACATCAATGACGAGCTTATTGACTCTCGTCCTAACCCAATCGGCGTAGTCCCAGTAGTTCATATCCCTAACGTCCGTGTTTCCGGATCTCCATGGGGACTTTCAGATTGTCACGACATTATTGTTCTAAATCGCAATTACAATGAAACAGCAACTGATATTGCAGACATCATTAACTACCACGCAGCTCCAGTAACAGTTATTACTGGTGCTAAGGCTTCTGGTCTTGAAAAGGGACCTAAGAAGGTTTGGGGTGGTCTTCCAAAGGATGCTCAGGTATTTAACCTAGAAGGTGGCGGACAAGGTCTTGCAGGTGCTATGGAGTACCTAAAGATCATCAAGACAGCTATGCATGAAATGGTTGGTGTTCCAGAGACAGCACTTGGACAAGTCCAGCCTATTTCTAACACATCTGGTGTTGCGCTATCTATCCAATATCAGCCATTGATGAACCGCTATCATCAAAAGATTACTCAGTACGGCGAAGGTATCCAACGCATCAATGAGCTTATTTTGATGACTTTGGCATTTAAAGAGCCAGAAGGATTTATCTACCGCCCAGAGGTTAATGGACCTATCAAGGCGTACCAGTCACCTGTTCTTGATCTTAATAACCCAACAACATTTGAGTCAACAGTTCACTTCCCACCTCCACTACCTTTGGATAAGCTAATTGTCCTTAGCGAGATCCAGCAGAAGATGAACATGGGTCTTGAAAGCCGTGAAGGTGCTCTACGCCAGCTAGGCGAAGAATTCCCAGATGAGAAGCTAGAAGAGATTCGTTCAGAGCTTATTGCGGACGCAAAGGCCGACGGAGCCCTCAAACTTGTACAGAACCAAATTGCATCATCCATCGTATCTCTTACTGGTATGATGCCTGATGGAACTCCACCTCCAGGCGTAGTGCCAGGAGACGGAACAGGTCCAGGGCCTTTTGGTCAGCCAGGCATAATCAGTCCTCTAGAAAAGGACGTATTACAAGAGCTGGCTCAAACCCAAGCAGAGCTGGTTACGGAGGCTTACGGCACAAAGATGCCTCAGCGTCGTACCCCAGATCAGGACAAAGAAGAATAATAGATTTAGGCAGACAAACGGTAAAAAATTTGCCAGCCTAATACCACATAAATATCCGCAGGTCATCGTGGCATTAATTCGGACAACGACCTCTTACACCTAAGGAACAACTATGTCAGACGCAACAAATATCGTTGATACTCCGGCAGCTCAAGAAGCTTTCTTGACTGACGTACCAGCATCAACACCAGCTACAAATACAGTAACAGCAGTAGAAAACTCAACAGTAATAATGAGCCAGTACACTGAAGAGGATCTCAAGCGAGTACGAGAGCAAGAGAAATCAAAGCTCTATCCTCAAATTGATTCTCTAAAAGAAGAGCTATCCTTGCTGAAGAAGGAACGAGAAGAGCGTTTAGCCGAGGTTGAACGTCAACGTGCCGAAGCAGAAGCAGAGGCAAAGCGTAAAGCCGAGTCAGAGATGGATATCCGCCAACTTCTTGAAACAAAAGAAAAAGAGTGGGCAGAAAAGCTTGAGTCTGAAAAGCTCGAGCGTGAACGCACATTCGCTCTTCTAGAACGTGAGCGCCAGTACGCAGAACTCACTGAGTATCGTACTCGTCGCTTGGAAGAGGAACGGGACAATATCATGCCCGAACTCGTTGATCTAATCTCTGGTAATACCAAGGAAGAGATCGAAAATAGTATTACAGGGTTACGTGAGCGCAGCTCTCGAATCTTGGAATCGGCGCAGTCTGCTATGCAGAATGCACGTAAAGAAATGACAGGCAGCCGGGTAACCGCGCCGCCAACCGGACCGATGGACACTAATATGGAGCAAAATCAGTTAACGGCAGAACAAATTGCTGCCATGTCGGTTACCGAGTACGCAAAATACAGATCTAAGCTTCTTGGAAAAGCAGCAAACGATCGAAATAAGGGAATCTTCGGGTAAGCACTTACCTATCCATTAATCTAACTAAGGAGTAAAACCGACTATGGCATCAGCCGTAACAGGTACCGGCAATCTCGCCGCGGCACCTACAGCGTATTCTGGCGCTAACAGCCAGCTTACACAAGCAATTCAGACCATCTGGTCAAAGGAAATCCTTTTCCAGTCAATGCCAATCCTACGCTTCGAGCAGTTCGCTGTTAAGAAGACAGAACTAGGCGTTGCACCTGGTCTCCAGATCAACTTCATGCGTTACAACAACCTCGGATTTGCATCTTCACTTGTTGAAGGTGTCCGTATGTCAACAAACGCATTGACAGCACAGCAGTTCTCAATCACAGTTGCAGAGCATGGCTACGCAATTGCTGTTTCAGAGCTACTACTCAACGCATCATTCGATGACGTTATGGCATCAGCTTCACGTCTTCTTGGACGTAACATGGCTCTCTACCTAGATGGCCAGGCTCGTGACACACTCATGGCAGCATCTTCTGTCATCTACGGTTATGACCGTACAGGTGTCTCTGGCGTTAACAGCTGGTACGACGCAGGTACTGCAGCAACTTCACGTGCTGGTTTGACAGGAAACTCATTCCTAACAACAGCAACTGTTAAGGACGCTGTAGAAACACTTGCAACAAAGAACATCCCACGTCTTGGTGAGACCTACGTAGCATTCGTACACCCACACCAGTCACGTCGTCTCCGCGACAACGCAGAGTTCATCGAAGTGACTAAGTACGCTGCTCCAGGTAACTTCATGCTAGGTGAAATTGGTCGTCTATACGACACAGTATTCATCGAAACAACACAGATCGAAAAGGTAACAAACGGTGCAGGTTCAGGATACTCAGCTGATACAGCTGTAGCCCCAGGATCAATCGTTTACCCAACTGGTGGAGGTTACACAACTCCTGTAACAAAGACAGGTAACGGTAACAAGGATCGCTACTCAGCTATCTTCATCGGTGACAACGCATTCGGTCACGCTATCTCTCTTCCAGTCGAGCTCCGCGATGGCGGTATCCTTGACTTCGGTCGTGAGCATGCACTTGCTTGGTATGCTATCTACGGTCTTGGTCTAATCACTGACCAGTCTGTAGTTATTGCAGAAACCAACTAATCTAGAAAGTACTGCAGTATCGGGGGCGGGCCTCGAAAACCCGCCCCCAACCACAACAACCTATAGGAGAATAATAATCGTGGCAAAACCAAAAGTAACAGACGTCACAGGACGTCAACGCGAAGAGCAAATGAAAGCTCACGCAGAAGAACTTGCACAGCGTGCAGGTGAAATGTCTATGGCATCAGCTGCAGCAGCTGCAAAGCTTGAGACAGAGGTTCTTGATCTTACTGAACCTAATAAGCCAGCAACAGTAATTGACGAAGTTGAGTCTGTAGGAGTAACACTCGCAGACGATACTCAAGTTATTCGCTTGGCAGAGGATCTAGAGTTTGTGACTATTGGCGTAGGAAATCATTATTCCTTCAAAGCCGGTCAAAAATATAAGGTAGCTAAGCATGTAGCTCAGCACCTACAGGAAAAGGGCTATTTGTACGAACGCCTCTAAGCCCTATTAGAGATGTACCCACTTCGACAATCGCCCTCCTGTCGAAGTGGGTCTTTCTTTATACTGATAAATTTCCCTCTTCCTGCGATTATTAGATGTACTTACTGAGGAATAAGAGGATCTGTGGCCACTTTAGCATCCCTATCCGATCGCTTAAGAACAGAGATCGGGGATATTAACCGCTCCTTCGTAGAAGAATTCCGAGGAGACGGAGAGCGTAAGCGTTTTCAGCTTACTGAAGCGCCTGTAAATGGCACATCTTTATCTATTAAAGTAAACAATGTTGAGGTATCTAACGCTGCTGTAGTAGAAGAGGTAATCGGCATGGTTACCTTGGGGGCAGTACCTCCTGTAAACGCAACCGTAATTATTTCTGGAACAGCACATAAGTACTTTACAGATGCTGAAATCCAATACTACGTAAATACTGCTTTTGGTGAGCACGCTGCCCGTCTTACAGACAGTGGCGGAGCCCGTGTAACTATGGCTACTCTGCCAGGTGTAGATGAATACCCAGTGGTCTTACTAGCCTCAACTATGGCCTTATACACCTTGGCTACAGATGCCGCTTTTGATATCGATATTATTTCTCCAGACGGCGTCTCTATTCCACGATCAGAGCGTTTCCGTCAGTTGATGGAGATCATTGGACAGCGTAAAGAACAGTACCGTGATCTATGTAGTCTTTTAGGTACAGGTCTTTATAAGATTGACGTGTTTAACTTGCAACGCATCAGTCGCCGTACCAATCGATACATTCCTATGTATCGTCCACAAGAGGTCGACGATGGATCTTTACCACAACGCATTCGTCTTTCTGTTCCAGATTACGGCGACATCACCCCTGCAAGCCCAGTGGTCAACAAAGATCTTTCACTGTACTCAGGAGACAACTTCAGCATTCAGCTCAAGTTCACACTAGACCTATCTGGGTACACACCTTTATCGCAGATTCGTCTTTTCCCTACATTCCCAAGCAATCAAGTTGGCCCAGTTATTTTGCAAAACTTTGCTATTACAAAGAGCGCATCAGTAACTGGTGGATCATTAGATACTCTCACTCTGTCACTTACAAGCGCACAAACAAGAGATCTTCCACGAACCGCTTATTACGACATCCAGTTGACAAACGACTCTACTGGAGCAGTACGTACATACCTAGAAGGCAAAGTATTTACTAAGCCTCAGATTACGAAGTGACCATGTCTGATCCAGAGCTAGTAGAGATTACAGAACAAAGTCCCGAAATCGTTATCTTTGATGACGGCAGAGGTGTAACTGGTCCTATGGGACCAACAGGTCCACAGGGTGCTGCTGGAGCTACAGGTCCTACAGGTGCAAGAGGTGCTACAGGACCAACTGGTGCTGCATCAACAATTCCTGGTCCTACTGGATCTACAGGTCCAACAGGATCTACTGGTCCACGTGGAGATAGAGGTGCAACAGGTCCCGCTGGTCCAACTGGACCACAAGGTGAGTATGGTCCACAAGGACCTACTGGACCACAAGGAAGTCAAGGACCTACTGGACCACAAGGTCCTACTGGATCTCGAGGAGCTACTGGTCCACAAGGAGTTACCGGACCTACAGGTCCTGCTGGAACAAGCGTAACAATTTTAGGTACATTACCTTACACAAGCTCACTTCCTGCTACAGGAAATCCCGGAGATGGTTATTTAATTAACGGGTCTCTATACGTTTGGGACAACCTAAATGAAGAGTGGGATAACGTTGGAAATATTCAAGGACCAACAGGTCCTGTAGGACCTAAAGGTGACGCTGGAAATACTGGACCAACCGGACCAACTGGCCCTGTTAGTACAGTGGCCGGACCAACTGGTCCAACAGGTTCTACCGGTTTAACTGGAGCTACGGGTCCGCAAGGTCCAACCGGCCCAACAGGTGCGACAGGTTTACAAGGTAACGTAGGACCTACCGGTGCTACTGGCCCTCAAGGTGAAGCAAGCACAGTGCCAGGACCTACCGGCCCAGCTGGTTCACAAGGTATTGCAGGACCTACTGGACCTACAGGTGCCACTGGTGTTCAAGGACCTACAGGTTCTACAGGTCCGCAAGGTTTAGTTGGTGAGACTGGTCCTACTGGTTCTGTTGGTGCAACAGGTCCTCAAGGTGAGGTTGGACCAACCGGTCCTACTGGTCCACAAGGTGTACCAGGACAAGCTGCTGCTGAAGGCGCTACTGGCCCTACAGGTCCAGCTGGTCCTACTGGTGCCACAGGTGCCACCGGTCCACAGGGAATAGGACAGCCAGGTGCTACAGGACCAACTGGTCCAATAGGACCACAAGGTTTTCAGGGTCCTATCGGACCTACTGGACCACAAGGTATTGGTCAACCAGGAGCTACAGGTGATACTGGACCTACTGGTCCTCAAGGTAGTGTTGGACCAACTGGCCCAACAGGCCCTCAAGGTGAACAAGGTTTAACTGGTTTAGAAGGTGCTCAAGGTCCTACAGGACCAACCGGTGCTACTGGTGCACAAGGTCCGCAAGGAACTTCAATTACCATTTTGGGTACACTAGCTTTAATTGCAAATCTTCCTGCAACTGGTAATCCAGGTGATGGTTACATTGTTACAGAAGATGGTGGACATCTTTGGATTTGGGATTCGCTAACATCTTCATGGGATGATGTCGGAGCAATTGTTGGTCCACAAGGTGCAACAGGACCTACAGGTCCGCAAGGTATTTGGGCATACACAACTCTTCCTACATCAGCAGATCCAGGTGATGCTTGGTTTGACCCAGAAACTGGTAAAGCTTTCATATACTATGACGGCTATTGGGTTGAAGTTGGTGCAGCTCCCGCTGGACCTACCGGACCACAAGGTCCACAAGGATTAGTTGGACCAACAGGTCCTCAAGGTCTTCAAGGCCCTACAGGTCCTGCAGGTACAGGAACAGCTGGAAGTGCTGACTTAGCAACGACATGGTGGTTAGGATTCTAAATGGCAGCAATTGAACGTCGTGGAATAACTCGGTTATCCACAGATGTAGCATATGGAGCTAATGGCACCACAATTTTTACTGCGGACGATAACTATCTATTATCAGTGATTGCAACCAACACTAAGTCAACTGATGCAGTAGCCTACGTGTACGTCATACCTTCTGGTGCTTCAGAAAGCGGATATGGTGTTATTGCATATTCCCTTCCAATATCAGGCTTTAATAGCTATGAAACTTTTAGATTTGGCGTGAACCCTACAGATGTAGTAAAGGTTGCGGGCTCAGAAGGCCTTGCGTTCTACATCCAGGGTATTGATCAAGTAGCGACGGTATAGGAGAGTAAATGCCAGGATATGCTAACCCTAGTGATCTAACTGGGGTCACAGTACTCGGATCAGATTCTCGAGATACCCTACCTCTTGCTAGCGCTATTGGTGGATTCCCTAGCATCGAAGAAATTGGCGATAAGACCTTCTACGGGTGGAAGCTAGATCCAGTAACTGGACGACTTACCGTTACAAAGATTGATTCTAGCGACGGGTCTGTAGTTGACCTACCAAAAGACAACATTTTGAGAGATAATGACTATAAGGTTTGGGTTTGGACCACCAGCCTACTAAAGCTGACATGGTCCACAGACCATCTACACATGGAGGTTAATTAATGGCGCAGATTATTGATCTGGGCAAACTTCGTTTTGTCTTTAAGGGTGCGTACTCTGGATCTACCACTTACGAACTAAACGATGTTGTTCGTTACGGTGGTAATCTCTATGTGTACAAGAATGTTCTTGAAGCCTCAGGCAATCTCCCAACAGTAACAACACACTGGGATTTGATGCTTGAAGGTATCGATTTCAAGGGTGCCTACAATATTTCAACCGCCTACAAGATCGGTGACCTTGTAACTGAGGGTGCTAAGGGTTATATCTGCGTTGCTGATTCGACTGGTAACCGCCCACCAAATGGAACTTACTGGGCTACCATCGTAGACGGTATTCAATACGAAGGTGAATACGCTGGTGGAACAACATACCAGCCAGGAGATGTAGTTAGCTACGGTGGTTCTGCGTATATTTGTATCCTCCGTACAACTGGAAATGCTCCAACAGATATCACTTATTGGAATCTTTTTGTTGACGGTGCTTATCCAGATCAAACAAATAACGCAACTAAGGTTCTTACAACAAACGGCACCCAAACTGCTTGGACTGATGCCGTAACACTTACAACTTTAAATACTCGCTCAGATATCACAGTGAACGGTGATGCTGACATCAAGGGTAGCGTCTCTGCAACATCTCGTTCTATCGACGTAATCAACAAGGTAATTGTCAGCAACGTAGCAACTTTAACTACAGATGGTAAGCACTACTTTGATATTGGAGATCGAGTAGGTGTCTCTGGCGTAGGGGCAGGATTTAACGGCGGTGCATATGTAATCACTGCAGTTACTGATACCACTTTTAGCTATGCAACTTCTACAGCGTCTTCTGCTTCAGCAGTAGTTTCTCCTGCAGGAACTGCAACAGTTCAGGGAGACCTATCAACTACAGGTAAGCTTGATGTAACTGGTGTCTCAACTTTGACAGGAACACTAAACGCTAACGGCGGAATCATCGTAGACACTAATAAGTTTACAGTAGCCGCTACAGGCGAAACAGTAGTCAACGCAGACCTACATGTTGAAGGTATTCCTTACCTAGGAGCTGGGGCAGTAGCCGCTGCAGAAGCTAACGGAACTAACGTAAAGGCAACAACAACTAAGGCACGTACATCAAACGTAGCTACTATTACTACACAAGCTGCACACGGGTTCTCTCCATTCCAGTTTGTCAATGTAAATATTAACGACGTCACATTTGATGGCGAAGTAGAAATTCTTTCTGTTCCTACACCGGTTACCTTTACATATTCAAGTCAAGGAAACAATGTATCTCCTACATCTGCTACAGGTTCAGGTCTAAACGTAAGTGCGGTTACAGGCTTTACTAACCCTATTGCCTACGCAACAATTGAAGCCACAGATGACTATGCTCAATTCATTGTTCAGAACACTGGTAGCGGAACTAACTCTTCTACAGACTTCATTGCATACCCAGATAACGGTACAGATTTCTCTGGTTACATTGATATGGGTATTACATCTTCAGCGTTTGCTGATCCAGAGTTCACTATTACTGGTGCTAACGACGGTTATATCTTTATGACAGCTCCTGTTGGAACAACAGGTAACGGTAACCTTGTTCTTGCTACAGGTGATACCGGTGCAGAAAACAAGATTGTTTTTGCTGCCGGTGGTCTTGCATCAGATAATACACAGATGAGTATTACTCCTGACGTAAACGTTCATATTGAAATCCCTACTGCTTCAACTAGCCCAACTACAGGTGCTTTAACAGTTGTTGGTGGTGTAGGTATCTCAGGTAACCTAAACATTGCCGGTAACGTTAACATCGTAGGTACTATCTCATTCGGTGGTTCTGGAACTACTGTGACAACCAACAACCTATCTGTTGGTGAGCCTATGATCTTCTCAGCTGCTGCTAACCCAGCAGACTTGTTAGACGTAGGTCTTATCGGTGAGTACGCATCTACCGTAAGCGCTATCACTAACACAGTAACCAACAAGGCGTTGGCTTCTAACGTAGCTACCCTTACAACTGGAACTGCTCACACTTATCGTGTGGGAGACTGGGTTACAATTACCGGTGTTGACTCTACATTTAACGGTACTTACCAAATTACAACAGTACCAACATCCACAACATTTACCTATGCCGATACTGGCGCAAACGTATCAAGTACAGCAGTGTCTCCAGCAGGAGCTACTTCTGTAACACTACGTCGCTTCTTTGCAGGATTTGTACGTGATGCCTCTGACGGCGGTACCTACAAGCTATTTAACAATGCTATTACTAAGCCAACCACAACAGTTAACTTTGCTGAAGCTGGATTAGGTTTTGCTCCAGTAGCTATCGGAAACACAACTGTAAATGGAACCGCAACAATTACAGGTGCGGCAACCTTTAACGGAGATGTCACTATTCTTGGTGGTCTTCGTATGCAGGAGCTTGTTGAGGACGTGGTTGACGCAGCGTTAACATCTAACGTAGCAACCCTAAACTACAATGATGGCTCAGTATTCTGGATCACAACAACCCCATCAGGTGCAATGACCTGGAACATTACAAATGCTCCTACTACAAACGCACGTACATTTACTGTAACTGGCTTTGTAACCCAAGGCGGTACTGGATATATCCCGTCAACTCTAAACGTTAACGGTACTGGCGTAACCATTCGCTGGTTTGGAGCACAGTCTCCTACACCAACATCTACATCTGGGCGTATCGATGTGTTTAACTTTACGTTAGTTCGCAGAGGAGATGCCTGGACAGCTCTAGGTAACGCTAGCGTTAACTTTGGTTAATTAGGAGCATAGATGCCTATATTTGCTTCCCAGCGATCTGTTAATGGAGTATTTACCGCCCGCTTTAAGCGTGGCGGTATCCTTCCGTTCCTAACTCGCCAGGTTATTACTACTGGGTATGTAGCTGCTGGATATAAAGACGGAATCGCTTGGCGTAACGTTAATTCGTACTCTTGGGCAACTGAGCAACCTACTAACCGCGGAGATATCCTAAACGAAGCTGGTGGCTACGTATGTGGTGCCATGAGCCGTACAATGGGTTATGTATTCGGTACCAACGGTACTGGTAGCGAAGGTATGGGAAGCTACAACAAAACCTCTAAGTTTCACCTAAAGAACTTTACTACTCAAACTCAACCTGCTACAGCCCCAGGAACTATGGGTGATTCTGACTCCGCTATCTATTACGACACTCAGGGCACTGGATGGCTAACATACATAAACGGTGGAAATTCAAATAATAACTACTACAAATTTAATATGACCAACGATGCTTGGACTTTAAGCACAAGCACTAATCTTAGCCAGGCAACTACAGGTGGAGCGGCCCATAACCACGAAAATGAGGCTATCTTTTGGACTGATGCCAACATTGGTACAAGATTTAATTTCATTACTGAAGCTGAAACTAATACAGGCGTAACTATGAATTCTGCAAGCCCAGGGTCTCAGCAAAAAGGTCTAAGCTCTAAAGTAGGTAAAGGTTGGGGCGGTGGCGAAGGTGGGTACAACGCGGGCTATACATACAGAGAGTGGAACTACACTACTGGAACTATTACACAGCTTGGTGCCAACACTAAAGCTATTTTGAATTCGGGTGAAGAGAACCACTCTATGTCACAGACACGTGGGTACGTTCTAGGGCACTATAATGGTGCTCAAGTAAACGAGTCTGGTTACTATGAGTTTGCTACTGGGGCAAGAGCGCTATGGCCTTCAAGCCAATGGCCTATCGCTATTCAGAGCGGAACTGGTGCTACCAGCCCAGGGTCACCTGTACAAGGTCGATCTTCTGGACAAGGAATGTGGAGCGACTAATGCCTATTTTTGCATCTCAGAGATCTGTTAACGGTGTTTTTACTGCACGCTTTAAGCGTGGAGGAATTCTGCCATTTCTTACTCGTCAAATTTTATCAACTGGATATGTTGCTGGTGGGTATAAGGACAGTGTTCCTTGGCGTAACGTTAACAAGTATGTCTACGCAACAGACACAGCCTCTAACGTCGGTAACGTAATGACCGAAGACTACAACTACACTAAAGGCGCTCACAACAGAAACATTGCTTTTGCGTTTGGAACTGGCGGAGTAGGCGCTTTTACATCTACTTCTTGCTTTAACATGAGAAACGACACAACTTATGCAAGAAATTCTGGCATGAACACCTCCCTTACCGTAGGAGATGCGTCGGCTGTTCTCGGCATGGATACTACGGGAAATTACACTTTCTCTTGGATAAACGGAAACATAGGCGGTGCGGCTTACCAAAAGTTTAATCTAACAACTGAGCAGCACGTGTCAACACCGGGTAGCAGTTTTCAACAAGGCGGAACTGGAGCAGGCGCTCACTTTGGGGACGGCGTTGGTTACTTTTGGGCCGACAGCGCAGACTCAGCCACCACTGATAGAAAGAAATTTGTTTTTGCTACAGAAACTGAGAGCACCCCTGGCTCATCACCTGGCTTCCATGGTCAGCAAAAAGGTCAGGTAGCAAAGACTGGTTTTGGCTATGGCGGTAACGAAGGAAACTATGGTTCTGGACGTTACTTCCGTAAATGGAATTACACAACTGAAAATAACGTGTCAACAGGAATTCAAAAGCCTGTTTGGTTTTGCGGTGAAGAGAACTATGTTACGGGCCAGGATGTTGGCATTAGCTTAGGTAACTACGCCGATACTACTGGCGGAAACTCTACTATTGGTCAGAACAACGATATTGGCAAGCTTACCTATGCAACTGACTCTGGCGTTAAAATTACCAGCACAAGTTTAAGTGGAACCCATACAAGTGGGGCCGCTATTAACGGACGATCCTCAGGCTCGGTCCACTGGAGAGACTAGCCCTACAATACTGATACAATACGGAAATGGAAAACAATATGGATAACATCACTACAATTGAAGAGCGCCTAGAAAAAGCTAGACAGCGCCTAGTAACAGACGTTAGCGACCTTAATGAAAAGCAGATTGAGCTTCTTAACTTCTCTGCTGAGGTGGACCATGGCACCCCTTACTTTAAGATTAAGCACTTTGTGGGCGATGCCCAAATCACCCCTTACCAAAAGTACAAGCAGTTCTTGCTTGAAATCCGAGGTCGTGAAGAGGTTATTGAGAACCTTCTTATGAACATCGCTAAGCAAGAAGCCATGATTGAAGTAATCTATGAAGAAATGGCTGAGTTAACATCTCCAGCAAAGTTAAAGCTTAAAGAGTTTGAACTTATTACGAATAAGAATGACTTAATTAAAATTCATCGTCGTTTAAGCCAAGCTTATACTGAGCGCAAAAACTTTATCGCCGCCCTAGAAGAGATGTATACAACAGGGGAGGCATATCTTCCTGACGGTACAGACCTAAAAGACGCTGTAATGAACGAAGAGCTTTCTCTTAAACTAGAAGAGGCGCATTGGATTCAGCGTTTGGGTAAGCAGGCCGCGTTAGATTTGCTTTCCTCAGGCAAAATCGGTACAGGAAACATGGATGCTATATCTATGATGAACACAGATCAAGCCGTTGCAGCCCTAGATGTGGCCGTAGATTGGGCTACCCGTGTAAACAGCGCTATGGAGCAGATCCAGTCAGCAAAAATTAAAGAACTTTCTAACAAACAGTTCTCTATCGAGCTTATGGATAACCGTAAAGAGCTTGAATAATGTTTGCCGGTATCTTTCACGACGACATCTACCAGTTCACACCAGAGCAATGGGATAGCCTAAAGATCAAAGGTTCCTACATGTACTGGTACTTTACTGAGGTAGAGAACCTACCAGAGGGACTGCCCTACTTTCCTATGTCTGAGTACGAGGCTATGGGGTGGAAGTTCTACGAGGTAGGTAGAGGTTTCATAAATGTTTGGGATCACTCAAATATTAAGGACCAGTTTACAGCGGAACAAAAGGCTAGGTTCATAGAGCACCCTAAGAAGAATAAGATGGGTGATCTGGTAGACTGCCCGATGCGATACAAATACGAACTAACAGACGAAGATAAACTACAAGGTCTAGCATTTGGAAAGGTTATAGAACCGTATGTTCACCGTGCCCTTGAATCCCAAGCTCAACGAGAAGGAAGTCAATGAGTTTGTAGAGTTTTTGTTTGAATGCAAAGACTATATCTATGATTTTTATTTTACCTGCCGTATAGCTCCTTTTCTACAGGATGCTATGGGAGATATCTTTGTTGATCCAAACGAGGATCACAAGTATCTTAACGACCTTGCTTTAGCTATTCAAGAGCACACAGGTGTTACAGCGTCTGCTGTATTTAATAATATATACGTAGAGCCTACTCAAAAAAACTTAGACCTATTTATCGAAAACTTTAGACCTCTCTATGAAGCCGGTATTAGATCAGTAACAATCCCTCACACCCACTGGGTTGCAGGTGGGCAGCTACAAGCTGAGTTCCCAGGATTGTTTATAAAGAACACTATTCTTAGAAACGTCTCTGAGCCTAGAGATGTATCCCACCTAGCTAAGGCTGGTTTTAACTACATCAATCTTGATCGAGATCTTATGCGTGATCATGAGAAGCTTCGTCGTTTTAAGAAAGCTAAAGAAAAGTACGGGGTAAAGCTCTCCCTCCTAGCAAACGAAGGTTGCCTTGGAGGCTGCCCAATGATGGACGAGCACTACCACTTTAACAATACGAGAACAGAGTGGCCTCAGTATTTTGCTGATCCTGTAAGCCGCGTATCCTGCATGAAGTGGGATTACGAAGATCAGGCTGTTCCCCTAAAGACTGCAAACTTTCCTCCCTGGCGGGAAGACTGGGTCTATTTCCTAGAAGAGCTAGGTATCGATGTTATTAAGATGCACGGTAGAGAATCTAAGTCTCGTCTTAGAGAAACCATGCAGATTATTAGAAACTACATTGCTGGCAAGGAGATTCTCTTTGACCACTTCAAAGACTTTGTAGAAGAAGGCAACCTTGTAGACAAGCCAATTAATATCTGGCGTGAAAAGATCAAGACCTGCAAGTTTGATTGCTGGGACTGCGGTTACTGCGACAAGATTGTTGCAGCTAAGTATGGAGATAAACGTCAACCTAGAACCCTTGTGGCTACTAGAGAGATCGTGGACTCTGTAAATAGAAAGCTTGACATCCATATACCTGGGCTTACCAGTCCACGAGTACAGCAGCTTCTAAATGGGTTAGCTTCTCAGTCGAAGGTTTACCTTGAAGTAGGTGCTTATCTAGGTGCTACAGGCGCTGCAGCACTAAGCGGTAATAAGCTTGATGCTTATTTTATCGACATGTGGGAAGAGAACCTTCAACCTGTGCGGGAAGAGCACGGTGAGCTACCTCCTAATAGTCAAGACGACTTTGAAAAGAATATAGCCCCGTACATTGGGGATAACAATGTGCACATCATTAACGAAGATGTACACGAAGTAGACGTCTCTATCATTAAAGATGTCGATCTATTTTTCTATGACGGACCTCACGAGTACGAGCATATCTATAAGACCGTGACCCGTTATAGGGACTGCCTCGCTAAGCAGGCGATCCTGGTGTTCGATGACGCGAATTGGACAGACACGGTTAAAGCAGCTGACGATGCAGTAAAAGCCGCGGGTCTTACACCCGTATATTCCAAAAAGCTATTGAATAGCTTAGAAGATGAAAGAATGTGGTGGAATGGAATTTACATCATCGTTGTTGCTGGATAACCAGCAGTTCCTAATCCTTCTAGCAGCAGTAATGGGTCTTGCCTTTGCTGCAAAGAAGACTCAAGTGTTCATGCCTCTATACGCATGGGTTGCTAGAAAAGTTAAGTCAAAGAGAGCTGTAGTGGCTCTAATCTCTATGTTGTCGGGTGTTCTTCCGATTTCAGGTCGCGTAGCTGTATCGGCAGGTGCACTAGACACAATCGCCCCAGAAGATAAAAAGAAGCGTAAGAATTACGGAATCATTGATTACCTATCTACGCACCACTTTTACTTCTGGTCTCCTCTAGAAGCAACAGTTATCTTGCCTATGGCTGCCCTAAGCATCAGCTACTGGGAGCTAATGAGCAGAATCTGGCCGTTGCTGGCAACTGCAGTAATCATTATTTTGTTCTACATCTTTAGAGTACTTAAGGAAGAAGACATTGAGATCGTTATTCCTGAGAAGGCTTTAAAGAAAAAGGATAAAGAGCCTTGGCAAATCGAAGCGGACGCAAAACGCGATCGCAAGCAGATTGTTGAATACGCTCGAGTCCTCCTATTTACAGCCATTGTTATTGTGATTAGCAATATTGTTAAGGCTAATTTTGACACTATCAATGCATGGCTGGAAGATGCTCACAAAAATAACCTACTAATTCTTGTTGCTGCAGCAGGGTTCTTAGCTAGCTTTGCCCTAGGTAGTAGCAGCAAGTTTGCTGGTTTTGTGGTCATCTCTGTAGGGGTATTTGGCATCGAAACCTTGCCACTATTCTTTGCAGTCGATTACGCTGGGTATATGCTTTCCCCTATGCACAAGTGTTTAGTTGTAGGTAAGAGCTACTTCCGAACACCTCTTAAGGACTACTACAAAGCTATTACTGCGCTAGTTATCCCTATCATCTTTATGGGAGTTACCTTGTACTACGGCGGTATTCTCTAAAAATGAAAAAAATTAAGTTCAGACCTATGTCTAAGGACACATCTAAGTTTGATCCTCCAGCCCCTGCTCGCTCTTCTGTACCTGAGTGGTACAAAAAAGCAAAGCGTTTCCGTGGTGGACAGATGCAGATCCTTGGTGAAGGCGGGGGTTTAAACAAAGACATTAAGCTTTGTATCCCTTTCCTTGATGCGCTTACTTCCGGCTATATGCTCACAATGCCTACAGACCTCTTGGTAAAGAGGGATGCAAATGGTGTGGGTTTCTTCTGGAATGAAGCTCCATCTATCATCGAGATCCGTCCAAAAGACATGGCGTCAACTCTTCCTCGTCCAGCAGGTCATGACCAGGATCTATATGCCTGGCATACCTACTGGGCGGTTATAGTTCCGCCAGGGTACAGCGCTTTGTTTGTACATCCTTTAAATAGGTTTGATCTTCCTTTTACTACAACCTCTGGGGTTGTGGACTCCGACGGGTTCTCTTTGGGAGGGGAAATACCTTTCTTTCTCAAAGAGGGCTTCGAGGGGGTTATCCCAGCAGGAACCCCAATCATGCAGATCATCCCATTCAAGCGGGAAGACTGGAAGTCTGAGGTCTTAGAACCGGACGAGATGTGGGTTAAGAAACAAACCTTTAAGGTAGCTAAGTACCTGTACGACGGTTACAAAAAGGTCGTATGGGTTAAGAAGTCTTACGACTAGTCTTGTTGTAAACTGTAGGACATGCCTATTGACTTTCCTAACTCCCCGACTCTTAATCAAGAGTTCACGGCTGGGTTAACCACGTGGAAGTGGGATGGAACAAAATGGCTCATTAAAGAATCTTTAGGACCAATTGGACCAACAGGTCCGATAGGCCCTACAGGTCCTACTGGCCCACAAGTTACAGGCCCTACAGGTGCGCCTGGACCTACTGGTCCAACTGGCCCTATATTTCAAAACGTAGATTGTGGTACTCCAGGATCAGTATATGGCGGTGTCACCCCAATTGACTGCGGAGGAGTTAACGACTAATGCATGACCATGAGAATATGGTGTTGACTACTGGATCTGGGTCAATTGATGAGATGACAGTTATGTGGATCTTGATGGGATTGATGGCGGCACACCACGCATGGATGTGGTGGAAGATGAGAAAGAAAGAGAAGTGTGACTGCTAATGGCTGTTAAGGTTCAATTTAGACGCGGCACTGCAACAGAGTGGACAACTGCTAACCCAGTATTGTCTCAGGGTGAAGCAGGGTATGAACACGACACTGGTAAGTTTAAAGTAGGTAACGGTGTTAGCCCTTGGAACAGTCTTCAATACTCTTCAGGTACTACTGGCCCAACAGGTCCTAGCTCAACTGCAACTATCGGAACTGTTAATACGCTTTCTCCCGGAGCTTCAGCAACCGTAACTAATAGCGGAACTACTACCGCAGCAGTTTATAACTTTGGTATTCCTCAAGGCGTAACCGGCCCTATTGGTCCTACAGGTCCTACCGGTCCTACAGGTCCTAGTGGCGGTATTACTCTTTCAGTTACATCACCTGCTGGTGGAATTTATATTGTCAATGGGGCAAACAACCCTGTTATTTCTTTTATTCGCGGTCACCGATACGTAATAAACGTAAACGCTCCAGGCCACCCATTTTGGATTCAGACATCTGGGTTGTCTTATAACCCTGCAAATGTTTACAGTACTGGCGTAACTAATGCTGGTGTAGCAGTTGGAACTATTATCTTTGAAGTGCCTTATGACGCTCCAAGCTCTTTGACATACGTATGTCAAAACCACCCTAACATGGGAAATAGCATTACCGTTTCTAGCCTAGGACCAACCGGTCCTCAGGGTGAGACAGGCCCTACAGGTCCAGTCGGTGCAACAGGACCACAAGGCGAGCAAGGCGTACCAATCAATTTGCTTGGAAGCGTTGCAACACCTCTGCTACTTCCATCAACAGGTAATACACAGAATGACGCATATATCGTTGACTCTGATGGTGATCTGTATGTTTACAGCATTACTCAAGGTTGGTACAGCGCAGGTCAAATCGTTGGACCACAGGGTGCAACGGGACCTGTAGGTGGAACCGGCCCAACCGGTCCACAAGGATTAATAGGACCTACTGGACCTTCAGGTATTATCTCTGTAACAGGGCCTGTAACAAATACAGGTACCTCTACCTCTGCAGTATTAGGTTTTGATCAAAGCGTACTTTCACTTGCAAATACCCAAATTACAGGTCTAGGTACAGCATCAACAAAGGATGTTCCTGCTACCGGAAACGCTTCTTCAACCGAAGTTGTATATGGAACAGATACTCGTCTTAGTGATACCCGTACCCCTACAGACGGAACTGTTACTACAGTAAAGATTGTTGACGCAAACGTTACCAACGCTAAGTTAGCAAACTCAACTATTACTCTTGGTAACAGCACCTTGACTTTAGGATCTCCTACTACAACTGTAGATGGGCTGATCCTTACCTCTCCTGTAATCTCTAGCATCAGCAACACCGGTACTGTCACATTGCCTACAAGCACTACAACTCTTTTAGGAAGCCACCAGTACACAGCAAAGGGAGATCTTCTAGCAGGAACTGGTGCAGGAGCTTTAGCTAAACTAGCTGTAGGAGTAAACGGACGAGCTTTAGTTGCGGACTCAAGCCAGAGCACAGGTTTAGTTTGGAAAGATATCTTCCAAGATATTGCAGGTAACCTAAATCAAACTACGAGCATAGTTGACGTATATCCACGTATTACAAACTCTAGCGGCGTGTTGTCAAGCGGAAACGCATACTTCACATTCTTTAGCCCTATGTGGACAGCAACTATCAACAACCTCACCGTGGTGTCAGCAAATACTGCGGCTAGTGGGGCGCAGACTGTACGCCTAGGACTTTATACATTTGATGGAACAACCGCCACTTTGGTTGCTCGCACAGATAGCGATGTAACACTTCTAGGCACTACTAACACAGTCTTTACCCGTGCCTTCAGCACCACAGGTGGATACCCATCTACTTACACATTACAAGCTGGAACTCGATATGCGATTGCTGTCCTCTACGTAGGAACAACAGCCCCTACCGTATACACAGCGTTTGCAAACATCCCAGCGGCGTTGTCCAGCCTAGGACCTCGTCTATCAGGTTATGTAGCGTCACAGACTGACCTACCTTCTACATCAAACTCATTTACAGCAACAGCTATCGCACCGTGGGGACGACTATCATGACAACTAAAGTAAGCTTAGGAATTGACCCAGAGACCGGAGCAGAGAAGTTTGAAGTCCGGGATGACCAAGGAAACTTGGTTGGATACGATTTAGTATTCACTGAAGAATAATCTAGCTGGAGGGCTAATGAAGATAGCGGTTTACACAATCGCGTTAAACGAAAAGCATTTCGTTGAGCGCTGGTATCAGTCGGCCAAAGAAGCGGACTACATCCTCATAGCTGATACTGGATCCACTGATGGAACCATAGAGCTAGCTAAGTCTTTGGGAATAAACGTAATAGACATTAGCGTTAAACCTTGGCGGTTTGATGACGCCCGCAACGCTTCCCTAGCTGCAATCCCAGCCGACATTGACTACTGCATCGC
>JACCDW011187469.1_pt1 | contig 29830 bp, 34 predicted proteins | sample 7449781 | NCBI WGS metagenome assembly JACCDW01 (sample SAMN15323449, study PRJNA562643) | freshwater metagenome | isolation source: river surface water | place: USA:Blue River Watershed | collected 2017-08-18
AACGGTGATATAATGGAAGATGTGAAAAAGATAGACAATATTTGGAGTTCTAATGGCTAACCACATAATGATAGATATGGAAACACTCAGTACCGACGTTTCCACAGTAATACTTACAATCGGTGCTGTTCGTTTCGATCCTCGCGGGGTTGGCGTTCTGGAGAAGCTTGAGCTTCGTCCAACTATGGAAGAACAGACCGAAATTTATAATCGCACTATCAGTGACGATACCCTTCGCTGGTGGGGTGAACAAAGTCCAGAAGCTATTGAAGAAGCTATGGGCGACCGTGATCGCATTTCGTATAAGGAATGCATGGAAAAGCTGTATCAGTTCTGCTGGCAGCGTCATGATAAGGTATGGAGCAACGGCAGCGGATTTGATATCGTGATTGCAGAAAGCGCATTCCGTGATCTTGATATGAAGTATCCTTGGCAGTTTTGGAACGTGCGTGATTGTCGCACTATCTATGATCTTGCCGGAGTCTCCTTGAAAGATGGAGGACATGTCACAAGTCACAAGGCTGTAGAAGACGCCGAGCGTCAGGCTATCGTTGTGCAGAAGGCTTATCAGAAGCTTATTCAAGCAGGTATGACTCATATCCGATGAATATTGAAAAAGAAAATACTTGGAGAACACTACAGGGGATGAAGCCTATTCAATCCCTTAGGTGTCGTTTGGGTTGGCATCGGTGGACTAGTTTTGAGATAGTAGAAGCACACGGTGGATATGATGGATATGGTCCACGCCTTTACGCACAATGTCAATGTGCTGATTGCGGACTACCTAGATATGAATCCCCTGTACAATTATTGAATAAGAAGAAAAATGCAAATTGACAGTGACATTGACATTGACGTAGGTGATCGTGAGCAACTACTAAAGTTGATTACTCACACATCTGCGGCAATGCGCAATGTTGATCCTATACGTAAGCATCCCAGTGGTGTATACATTACAGATATACCGTATGATCCTGCATATGATATGGCGTCAATTGATTATACCGAAGCAGAAGAACGAGGCTATTTCAAACTGGACTTATTGAACGTTCATGTTTACGAAAATGTCAAGGATGAAATGCATCTGATTAAGTTGATGCAAGACCCTGATTGGTCTATGCTCAAGAATCGCAATACAGTTGAGCAGCTTATCCACTTGAATAACTCATTCTATATCATGCAGCGCATGCCTGAGCCTATTGATAGTATTCCTAGACTAGCAATGTTTCTTGCTGTAATGCGTCCTGCTAAAAAGCATCTACAAGGACTTACTTGGAAAGAAGTTGCAAAGACAGTGTGGGATAAAGATCAGGATGGCTATAGCTTCAAGAAAAGTCACGCTATTGCTTACGCACAATTGGTAGTTGTGCATATGAATTTGCTGAAAGAACAACTACAGTGAATGATATCATTCTACTGGCAATGCCCGAAGAGGCTCCTAATCTTGTCGGCATCCCTAATGTATTCTACACTAGTGTCGGTAAGGTGAATGCAGCTATCGTTGCTGCTACACTCATTGAGCGACACAAGCCTAAAAGAGTTTTTAACTTTGGTACTGCTGGCGGCATTACTACTAAGCACGGTGGCATCTATAAGTGTACTACATTTAACCAGCGTGATGTAATTTTGGGTGGGTGCATCGTGGGTCCGCAAGCAGAAATCTTGCACATGCCTATTGTTACGGGCGAGGATGGCTTAGTATTGAGTACAGGTGATAACTTTGTTACTGATACATATAATATCAATGCCGATATAGTAGACATGGAAGCATTTGCAATCGCTAAAGCCTGTCAAAATGCAAACGTAGAGTTTATCTGCTATAAGTATATCAGCGATATGGCAGACGAAAATGCACCAGATCACTTCGTAGATCATGTTCACAAGGGCGAAGATTACTATATTCAAGTTTTACAGAGATATGGCATTACATTATGAAACCATTAATTAAAGTAGAAAAGTCATTCCCCATTACAATTCATATTGGGGGAAAGTATTCTACCGCAGAAAAGATACTAAAAAAGTATTGTGATGAAGTAGGATTTTGTGTCACACTAAACACAGTACAGTACATTTATAAGAACGGAGATGAATTCGGTATTCGTGTTGGATTGATTAACTATCCACGATTCCCGTCTGATCCTGCTACACTCACTGCTAAGGCAATCGAAATCGCAGAAAAATTGCGTGAAGGATTGAAACAGGAATCATTTAGTGTTGAGACTCCCGTAGAAACTATTTGGTACAGCTATAGAAAAGGTGATGTAATCAATGACTGAACTTAATTTAGAACTATTGCCTGAAGGTCATCCGCAGTTGCTTGAAGTATCAGAAGAATGGGACTTTCGTATTGATGGCAGTCCCGAAGAACTTGTTAGAGCTATGTCAAAGTTTATGACTGACAATGGTGGAGTGGGTCTTGCTGCACCACAACTTGGTATTAAGAAGCGTATCTTTATCATGGGCAACTTCATTAAGTTAGTTGCTTGTATCAATCCAAAGATTGTTTCATTGTCCGATGAGCGTGAAAATGACTTAGAGGGCTGCTTAAGCTTCCCTGATTTATTCATGAAAGTTAAGCGTCCCACAACAGCAGTCGTTCAATACCACACTATTTCAGGTGAATTAGTGGAGCGTGAATTGACTGGTTTTGAGTGCAGAGTATTTTTGCATGAATATGATCATTTGATCGGGGTGACGTTTGATCAACGAGTAGGTAACTTGTCGTTTAAGATGGCTAAGGATAAGAGAAGCAAAGAACTAAAGAAGAAATCTAGGGCATCCGCTTAACGAGTGTGATGCTTCTACGCTTCGCTCTTTTCTTTGTAAAGTCTGTCATGCATACGACAGGTCCGTGAATGATTTCGAGCCCTTTATTGTTGAATGTTTTGATATAGGGCTTGAATATCATCCACTCCTCTTTCAAAAAAATGTTGATAGGAATTGATCTATTTGATTCCCACCACCAGATATCACCTAATTCTAAAAACTTTGCTCTGAGTTCAGTTTGTACGATTGCTCCGTAGTCATACAACGTAGTAACATAATCATCCCTGTTTTGGATTATCCCCACATAATCCTGATTACTGTAGGAGCATATGGTGATGAAAGGGTGGTTTTCGCTCAAGCGTTTGAAAAAATCTTCGTTCATAGTCTCGTTTCTATTTACACCATTTTACCCAAACTATTTATTTTAGTAATAAATACTACTTGACAAGGAGAAAGATTTGTGTACACTACCTCAGTATTTGTTTATGTTCAAAGACAAATCGTTGTACTCCTTTCAGGAAATTCACCGAGAAAATATATGCCACAATATGCCAAACCATTAACACTACACAAAGGTGTGGATAACAGAATCCAGTTTCAGTTCTTAAATCAAGAACAGAAGCCCATAGATATTACTGGGAAAAGCATTACGTGCCGAATCTTGAATTACGATGGAACTGAGATCCTCGTCAGAAAAGCATTAGATTTAGATTTTGCATTGACTGGTATTGCCAGTCTCAGATTGAATGCGGCAGATATTGAAGATATCCCTGCACAGAAAGCATATTACTCACTAGAAATTCCAGAAGGGCAATTTGAATTTCCTGTGTTCGTAGATCAGAATGCAGGCGCACGAGGCGACATGAATATTGTCAATAGTATCCTTCCTTCCTTTGTTCCTTCTGAGATAGTTACTATTCCAACTGGTCAACCCTTCCCTAATATTAGTAATAGCTCAGGCAACACTAACCTAGTATATTATACAAGCGTAATCAATACTCAAGACAACCCTGTATTAACCATTCAAACAAAGTACGAAGAATATTATGGCAATGTAACTATTCAAGGTTCATCTATTGTTGATGGTGATTGGTACGATATTCTTAATGACACTGATTTAGCTAATGTAAATGAGACTAGGGGTTACACTATTCACGGCTATCATCCGTTCGTTAAAGTTGAGTTCTCTAGTAATTCGGGTGCGGTAACCAATATACTTGCTCGTTAAGCAACTTTGTGCTAAAAGTAAAATATGTTTGATATCCTGACTGTTATTCCGGGTAAAAAGAGAGTTGCCTCTAAAGGGTGGCACAGCTTTAATGCTGTTTGTTGCCATCACAAGGGCCATCGTCGGGATGATAGGGGTCGCGGTGGCATTGTGTTTGATAGTGATGATGATTGGACATATCATTGCTTCAACTGCGGATTTTCTACTAGATTTGTATTAGGACAACCAATTGCCCCTAAAGCCAGAGAATTATTAGGTTGGTGCGGCATCCCAGAAGAACAAATCAATAAGTGGAGCTTTGAAAGTCTGCGGCATAGAAGTTTAGTAGACATTATTGCAGATTCAAAGCCTAAGTGGAAGATCAAGTTTGATGAAGTGAGTCTGCCTGACAATGCTGAACTGATTGATCCAAGCAACCCTGAACATGAAAAGTATGTTGAATACTTGACTAAGCGAGGACTAACAGTTGATGATTTTCCGTTTATGGCTACTCCCACTGATTATGCAAGAAATAGAAATCGCATTATTATACCCTATACATTTAACAATAAGAACGTAGGGTATATCAGTAGATTCACAGATGATAGAATACCCAAGTACATCAAAAATCAGCAGACCGGTTATGTGTTTGGTTATGATCAGCAGAAGCCAGAATATGAAGTGTGTCTGGTATTCGAAGGCGTGCTTGATGCAATAAGCTTGAAGGGCTGTGCATTAGGTCATGACACTATCAGTGAAGAACAGGCTACTGTTCTGAAACGATTGCGCAAGAAAATTATTATAGTCCCTGATCAGGATAAGACAGGACTCACTATCTGCGAACGGGCGCTAGACTTAGGCTTTAGTGTTAGTCTTCCCGATTGGGGGCTAGGAATAAAGGATGCCAATGATGCCGTATTAAAGTATGGCAAGCTTCCTACCCTACTAAGTATCTTGCAGAGCGCAACAAACAGCAAAATTAAGATTGAAATGCAGAGGAATAAAATTGCTAAAAGAATATAACAGTGATGTTCAAGAACTTTTCTTGCGAATGATGGTTACTAACGCCGAGTTGTATACTCGTGTTATGAACATCATGAATCCTCAGAACTTTGATAGAAGACTTCGTCCGGTTGCAGAATTCATCGTAGAGCATACTGCGAAGTACTCCATCATGCCTGATCCTACACAGATTAAGGCAACTACTAGCGAAACTATTGAAGCGATTCCTGAACTTGATCAAGGACACTATGATTGGTTCTTGGAAGAGTTTGAAGCATTTACTAAGCGTCAGGAACTTGAACGTGCAATTCTCAGCGCAGCAGACTTGCTTGAGAAGGGTGAGTTTGATCCAGTTGAAAAGCTAATCAAAGATGCAGTTCAAATCAGCCTACAGCGAGATATGGGTACTGATTATTTCAGTGATCCTCAAGAACGATTGAACAAGTATTTCAATCAAGGTGGTCAGGTATCTACTGGCTGGCCCCAGCTTGATAGAGTTATGTATGGTGGCATGAGTCGTGGTGAACTTAACATCTTTGCTGGTGGCTCTGGTTCTGGTAAGTCACTGGTTATGATGAATATCGCACTTAACTGGCTCAGTCAAGGACTCAGCGGTGTCTATATCACTCTCGAACTTAGTGAAGAATTGACTTCGCTTCGTACTGACGCCATGCTTACTAGTATGAGTACTAAGGACATTCGTAAGAACTTAGAAGATACTGCATTGCGTGTTAAGATGAATGGCAAGAAGATGGGACAGTATCGTGTTAAGGCTTTGCCTGCACAAAGTAATGTCAACGCTATTCGCTCTTACATCAAGGAAGTGCAGATTCAAACAGGTATCAAGATTGACTTTGTAATGATTGACTATCTTGATCTTGTTATGCCTGTCAGCATCAAGGTCAATCCAAACGATCAGTTTATCAAAGACAAGTATGTTTCGGAAGAACTTCGAAACTTGTCTAAAGAACTTGGTATTCTTATGATTACTGCTTCTCAGTTGAATCGTTCGGCAGTTGAAGAAATTGAATTTGATCACAGTCACATCGCAGGTGGTATCTCAAAGATCAACACTGCTGACTATGTGTTTGGTATCTTCACTTCACGATCTATGCGTGAACGAGGTAAGTATCAGATTCAGTGTATGAAATCTCGTAGTTCTACTGGTGTTGGTCAAAAGATTGACTTAGAATATAACATTGATACTATGCGTATTACTGATGAAGACCCAGAAGAAGGTAGAACACATACGCAAACTCCTTCACAATTGATGAGTCAAATCAAAACTACTAGTTCAGTAAGTGAAACTGTTAACAGTTTACCCGTTACAGAAGCAAAAGTAGTCTCTGACGTTAAAGGAGCGCAACTAAAAACTTTACTTAATTCCCTCAAGAAAAACTAAAGGTAGAATAAATACAATATAGGATCTTTATTTTACTATGCAAAAGAAAACAAAAAGCCTTCTTGAGGAACTACAGTCTTTTGGTGACACGAGAGATATGAATCATATCATCGAATCCCGTGCGTCAAATATTATTACTAGTGCTATCAATTTAATTGAATTGATGCAGAAGCAATATCCTTCCGAAAAGGCAGAACTTCTTGAAAAGAAGCTTTTGAGTGCAATCAAAAGTAAAGATCAAGCTAGATTTACTAAGTCTTTGAGGAAGAAAAATGAAAATTAATGAAATTAATCAACCAAAGCAAATTGATGAAGGTATCGGCAGCGCACTAATAGGTGATAGAGCAGCCGCAGCAGTACGAGGCTTTTTCTCTGGTAAGGGAACAAAGCATACTATGTACCAACAAGCCTTCTTGAAAGACTTTTATCAAGATGCCATAACCTCACTTGACAATGGTATACGCGGGGGATTCGTTGATCCTAATCTTGCATCTGATCGTTCAGGTGGAGGAACTGGGTCAGAGGAAGAAAAGTTAGACCCATCAAAAATTAATCCAGCTGATGCAACAGCGCCGTCCTCGCCAGGTGCTCCGGCATCTCCTGCTGCACCAAAGGCAACGCCTGGTGCAGACGCAGCAAAAGCTACTCAGGCTCAGCAGCAGACTAACCAAACACTCAACAACTACATTAAGCAGGCTGCAAAAACCATCAATTCTACAACAGATAAAAGACAGAAAATTGCTCTTACTAAAGAATTAGTAAATGCGATGGCTGATAGAAAGGGTTACCCTGAATGGGAAAACGCACTGGCTACTGTGCAACAAGTTATTAAATCAGGTAATGTTGATCCTAATTTTGCTAATGCCGCTATCGGTAATTTAAAGTCAGGCAAAACAATGGCAGAGTCCTATCAAATTTATTATATCAACAAGCTAGTTGAATCAGTAGGACTAACTTGGAACGATATTGGGCTATGTGTTATTAGAAAAAACAATACTTTATATTTGGCTGAACAGAAGTTTGTAAAAATGAACAGCTTATTTGAAAGTATCATGAACTTATCTGAAAATCAAGGTGTGTCTATCGGAAAATATATGACAGACTGGTTTGCTTCTTATATGAATAATACTAAATGGGAAAGTTATAAAGCTCAAGTAGAGCCTATGATTCAGGCTATTGAAGATACCTTTGCAAAAGATAAAGGCAAGAGAGCAATCAAACAGCTAGCCAATACAGCCTTCTCAATTTCAAAATTAAGTCCGACGAAGCCACAAGGGGCTCCCGAACCTCCCAAAGGAGACGAGCAAGCTTCAGACAAGCCCGCCGATGATCCATTAGGAAATTTATTCAAAGGAAATAATGCCGATCTTGAGCAGCAACTTGCCGCCCTAAAAAAGAATAATCCAGAAGGATTCAAAGCAGCAGTTGCTAAGTTAGGTACTGATTAATGACCCTACTAGTAGAAGGAGGAGCAATGTCAGGTGTGGGTGCTATCCACATTGATGAGATTGAACCCACTTTGGACAGTCTTGAAAAGATTTTAGGCATTGACCTAAAGAACAACACCTTAGGTAGCGTGGGTAAGAAAGAATTCTCCGGTGACATTGATATTGCTCTTGAGATTGCACCAGAGGATATCCCCGATTTTTTAGAAAAATTAAAGAATATTCCTGAAGTCCTTGACATTGCTAAAAGCTCTGTTATAATGACTAAGGTTAAGATTGCAGATTATGATCCCAACAAAAAGGTAGAAGGTAAACCAAGAACAGGATACGTTCAAGTAGACTTTATGCCAGGTGATCCGGGTTGGTTGAAGACATTCTATCATGCCCCTCATGAAAAAGATAGTAAGTACAAGGGTGTTTTTAGAAACATTCTAATGTCCAGTATTGCAGCACATTTAGATCGTAAAGATTCAGAACAGAAAATTAGTGATGGTAGACCAGTACAATCTGAACGATATATGTGGAGCCCCACAGACGGACTAATCAGAGTACTAAGAACTCCTGAGCCTAATAAGAAGGGCGACGGATACACAAAAAAGAACAATAACAAAATCATTGACGGTCCATATAAAGATCCAAACGAAATTGCAAAGGTATTGCAATTAGATTCAGCCGATGATTTGTATTCTTATGAAACACTACGTAAAGCGATGGATAAAAATTACTCACCTGATCTAGTAAATGCGGTGTTGAAAGACTTTGCAGACAACTCAGTAATCAAGGATGTTGGTGTACCCACTGATATCAAGATTAACGAGAGCGTGGGTTCAGTTGATTGGTTCAGAACATTGTTGGATATCGTGAAATGAAAATAGTAGAAATCCTAAAAGAATCAATCTACTTGAGTGAAGCTGCAAATCCTCGCACTCCACACCCTGAAGACTCAGTTTTCGCTGGCTTAGATGCTGCTAAAGACGCAGTTGATTCAATGTATTATGTGATTGAGAACCCAGAAACGCTCACAATCAAGTGGGACGGCTTTCCTGCTCTTATCTTCGGCTATAACGACAAAGGACAATTCACTGTCTCAGACAAGTATATGTTTGATAAAGGTGCTGAATATCTAGGAACAAGTCCTAAGTTTTGGCAGGAGTATGATGCTAGTAGAGGCAAGAGTCGCCCTGAGCTATATCAAAAGCTAAACAATATTTGGAACGGCTTGAAGGCAGCAGTGGGTAGTAGCAAGGGCTTCTTTTGGGGAGACTTGATGTGGGGCGACCAGCTAGCCGATCAGAATGGCAAGCTCGTATTCAAACCAAACACAGTAACATATGCTGTGCCTGCGAACAGTGACTTAGGAAAGACTATTGCAGGTACTAAGGGTGGCGTAGCAGTGCATCAATACTTTGATAGCGTTGGAGGAAAACCCTCACCTTGGAACAGTCAAGGACTATCAGGAAACAAAGAAGTTGCTATCCTGACTCCTAACATGGGTATTGATTTTAGCTTAACTGCCCCTAATAATGAAGTCTCTAAAGTTAATCAGGCACTCGCAAAGAATAGTCAATTAGACGAATTCTTATCTGGTATGGATGGTGTCGCTAGAAATGCTCTACAGAAGTATTTAGGACATATCGCAACGAATCAAACAAATCTTCCAATAGATCAGTGGCTACAGAATAACGTAAGTGGCAAGCAGTATCGTTTCTTAGTGGGTGACGGTGATGGATATCTAGCTCAGCATAAGAAAGAACTAGATGCACTGTTTGATTTGTATTTTGCTATTGCCAATCTCAAGAACAGTTTGGCTGATCAGTTAGAACAGCAAGTTCAGGGTGTGGAACAATCAATCAATGATAGACCCGGCGGCGAAGGCTTTGTGTTCAATACACCTAAGGGTCTAGTCAAACTAGTCAATCGTGGTGGCTTCAGTGCTGCTCATTTTGGTAAGAAAAAGTAACCAAAACCAAGTTTTTTTTCGTCCAGGCATAAATACTTGTATGAGCTTCGGCTCACTTTTATACAAGGAAAAATAAAATGGCACAATTCACAAGAGTAAACGGTGACTTCCAGCAAGTCATGAACTATGACGCTCCTGCGTACACCAACGAAGGTTCAATCTCAGCAATTGATTCTGCTGTAACTGTACAGCCTCAGGGTCCAAAGCTTGAGTTCTTCACCATCACTGGTAACGGTTCACAGGTAGCTGACAACATCAATGCAGTATTCCAGACTGTTCAGCAGCTTGCAACTGTATACATGTATGAGTACACCAATGCAACTGACGATACACTAGCAATCGCTGTATATCCTGTTCAGGCTTGGACAACAACTTCACTTGACGATGCACTTTCAAATGCATGGACAAGTGCAAACGTTGCTGTAACTGCAACTGCAACTTTCACTAACTAATAGTTAGTAAAATTAATCTACGAAGACCCGGGGATATTAATTTATCTCCGGGTTTTTCTTTAATCTAAATACATGTATGTCACATCGTATACGCTGCTATACTCTATTTGATATCACTCAGACTGGCATCCTCAATAGGTCAAAACCCACAGAGGACGATGTTCAAGAATGGATATTGAAAAGAAATACACAGTGCAATTTTGATACGATACTACAAGTTATATCATTGAGGTCTCAGCCTGATCAAGTAAGGGCACCGACTAAATTTGAAATGGAAGATTCTGATCTATCTATGTTCGGATTCTTATTTGAAAAAAACGAATCGTCACCTGCATATTGCTGGAAATTTGAATTTGAAGTACATCATTCTAGTGTTTTTGAAAATGGTATAATGCCTTTCGGTGCGTTATACAAAGACTGTGAGGGAGTTCCAATGATAAACTGTCCAACTCAAATGAGCGGAGTCACTTCGTTTCTTGATATTACAGATGAGCTACGAAACATATATTTCGAGGCGTTATGATTAGCTTTAGTGCATCTAAATTAGCTAGGTTCTTTGATAGGGAACTTAAAGACGCTAGTAAATTATTGATAGTGGCTGGGCCAACAGGTTACGAACTATTTGGTAGATTTAAGATTGAACCTAAAGGCTCAATCTTTTATGTGACAGACATTTACTATGGTGAGAGAGTGGAACTATCTACATTAAAAAATGCTGTTGCTTGGTGCATTCTGTCAGACAGTGGCAAGCATCATCAATCACGCAGGCTACATATGCTAGATTTAAAGTTGACAAGTCTTATCACTGATACTATGATTCATCGTAAAAAATTAAAATCTGCGACCACTGACTACGATAAACTATTGTATAAGATCAAACTACAGGAAGACTTCTATACAAGAAGACAAGTACTAAGCGAGATTGAGATTTATATAAAGAATTCAAAAGACCTGCATCAAGTAAAAATGAATCCAAAGAAACAACCAATTTTTAAATACCAATGATAAATACTATATCAACACGGAAGAATAACCTATGAGACTTACTGATTTAGATAAAACAAACACCCAAGTGAAAGCATTGAGAGAAAACTTTGCTATGGACTTTGATGTGTCAGCACTAGACAAACCAAAGACTGTGGCTATGCTCAACAAGGTAAAGAAACTTATCGGCGAATCAAAGAGATCACCCGAATTTCATAATGCTCAGCAGAATCCTGCATACTTGAAGTTAGTATTCATGGAGCAGGCGCTAACTCAACATATGAAAGTAGCAAAGAGTCCTCGTATCGTTCTAGAAAACGAAGAAGTTGAAAAGTCACAGGTCATTCTTGCTGCACAAGACATGATTGACACTGTACAGAAGATGTACGAAGATGTAAATGACATGCTTGTTAAGGAACTTCCTGCTCTAGTTGATTCAATCCAAAGCGAGATCGGCGTAAATGAAAGTGATTCATTCAGTCAAGCAGCTAATCAAGCGTTGACTACATTGAACGCTTCGTTACAAGAAGCACAGACTTCACTCAAGGGCGCATTGGGCGGATTGACTGGCCAGGGTGCTGGCGATGCATTTGCTGCCGGAGCTCCTGAAATGGATGCTGCTGCCGGTGCAGAAATTGGTGCAGACTTAGGTGCTGGTGATGAAGCAGCATTGAATGCTGAACCAGCAGGCGACCTTGATCTTCCTCCTCTTCCAGACATGGGTGACGAAGAAGAAGCTCCGCTAGCAGCAGCAGGCCGTGCTAAAAGATAATGTTTCTTTTTGAATTTGATCAGGACCGCGCTCTTGTATCAAAGATCGTGACTCTGACTAGTCAGCTTGAACAAGATTTGGAAGACGGTAAAATCGGACCCGGTTATACCGTCGACCAACTCCTAGACTACTTTCAAAACTACGATGTTATCTTAGACGTTAATGATCTTTATAACATGATCAAAGTTCCCCCACTTAAAACTGTCATCAAGAACATTCAAGGTGACGAAGTTGTTTTTGTTGGCCAAGAAGAATCTAAGAAAACATATGACGCTCCTGAAGGCGACGATAAGAAAACTGTTGCTGCAATGGCTAAAAGAGCGATGAAAACTTAACCATAATAGTTGCTTTAATTCATAAAGGTGCTATTATAGTATATGGCATTAATTAACAAATTCCCCTATAATGAAATGAAGCGTGAAACGACTACAGAAGGTCGTAAATATGTAACTCCCGATGGAGACAAGCTTCCAAGCGTCACAACTATTCTTGACGCAACTAAACCAATCGAAGCTAAGAAAGCACTGATTGAATGGCGCCGCAGAGTAGGCGAACAAAAAGCTAATGAAATCACCGCAGAAGCTGCCGGAAGAGGCACTAGAATGCATAAGTATCTTGAGAACTATGTTCTTAAAGGAGAAACAGGTGAGCCCGGAAGCAATCCGTATAGCAAGCAATCTCATACGATGGCGCATACAATCATATCTAGAGGGCTTTCCAACTGCCCCGAATTCTGGGGCACGGAAGTATCTTTATATTTTCCTAAAGTTTATGCTGGGACCACGGACTTAGTTGGTTTACATAATGGCGATGAAGCTATTATGGATCATAAGCAAACTAACAAACCCAAGAAGCGTGAATGGATTGAAGATTATTTCTTACAATTGACAGCATACGCTAACGCACATAACGAAGTATATGGCACTAAGATTCGTAAGGGCGTAATCTTTATGTGTAGCAAGGATAATGAATATCAGGAGTTTATTGTTGAGGGCAACGAGTTTGACGAATGGTCAGATCGTTGGTGGAAACGAGTAGAAGAATACTACACTAAGTTCCTATAGACTTTATAAAGAGTCAAGCATAAATAAGTGTAATCGGATAGGTAAAGATTACACTTATGAGCATTATTCAAATCTCAAAAATACAGCAGCGTTCGGGTAATATCGTAGACCTGCCTCAATTAGACGAAGCCGAATTCGGCTGGGCGTCTGACACCAAACAACTTTTTATTGGTAAAACTACACCTAATGAAAACATTGAAGTTCTTACCTCTTACTCTCAAATAAACTTTGATCAGATTAATGGTACAGTCGGTAATTTAAATATCAGTAACGTTACTGTTGCTGACGGACAAGTTTTAGCGTATGATGGTAATAACTGGGTAAATCGCGGAGGAACCGCAGGTGGACTCATTAATTTAGGCGAAGTATCCAACGTTAAGTTATCGGGCGGCGCCATCGGTTACGTTCTTGAAACCGACGGATTAGGTAATTTATCTTGGACGCCTAAGTCCAGCATTATTTCCTTCATTCAAAACGTTACTAAGGCTACCCCAGCAGTAGTTACAACCACTCAAGACAACTTTTTAACTGACGGGTTGCGTATTACTATTACCAATGCGAAAGGAATGACGCAGCTTAACGGTAATACGTATTACGTTGACGTATTGACCTCAAACACCTTTGCTCTCTATGCTAATTCAGACTTGACCGGACCAATAAATTCTACTGCATATTCTAATTATGCATACACAACTGTAACGGGAACTACTGCCTCTACTAATATTATTACTGTAGGCAACTCAGCTCCATTCTCAGTGAACCAAGAAATAGAATTTTTAGGTGATTTAGGAAATAGCACACTAGAGAATAATGTTCCATACTACATTAAGTCTATCCCAGGTGGTGGAACCACAATAACTATCTCTGAAGAATTATTAGCCAATGGCGTTGCTGGTAATGTTAAACCTCTAGTAACAGCAACGTTGACAGGTGCTAATGTTTACGCTACTGGTGGTAGAGCTATTGCAACAGTAAGCGGCGGCGGTGGCACGACCGCAGCAGCAGCAGGATCTGAAGGTTCAATTCAATTTTACGGTGGAGGTATTCTAGCCGGCGGCGCAGAACTAGTTTGGAATGCCGGTACACAAGTATTGTCTGTTACCGGAAACGTTAATTCAGGAAATGTGAATGCAACTGGAGTTGTTGCTGCCACTCAGTTAATATCAAATATTGCAACGGGAACTGCTCCGCTGACAGTAACGAGTACTACACGAGTTGCTAACTTAAACGTAGATAGAGCTAATGTTAGTGACTTCAATGCGGTCACTAATCAAACTACCGGAACTTTCTTCCCAGTATTTGTAAACAGTAGCGCAACTGGAAATCGTGCGTTAGGTGCTAATGCAAATATTTCATTCAATGCTGCAACAGGAGCATTGACTTCTACATTATTTACAGGTACACTAACTACTGCCGCGCAACCAAACGTAACAAGTCTCGGCACATTAACCGGACTTGGAGTCAATGGTACCGTTACTGCTGTTAATATTACAGCAAATACCGGTGTCTTTACAGGTAATGCTAGCGGATTGTCCGAGATCAATGCAAGTAACTTATCAAGCGGAACTGTCCCCACAGCAAGACTAAGTGGCAGTTATCCAATCGCAGCAGCTACCGTAACAACCGCAGCCCAGCCCAATATTACAAGTGTAGGGACATTAACTACTCTTGCAGTTTCAGGCACTACAGGTATAACCTCAACTGACTCAACCGGTGCAGCAAGTACAACTAAAATAATAAGTGCAGTTAATGGCACAAGAGATTTAGCATTAATTCCTAGAGCAGGCCCTGGTTCATACAACACCCTAACCACTGAGGATGATGCATTGATTACCTTCGGTAATTCATCTGCTCAAGGCAATGCAAACTTAACAATTGCTCCGTGGGCTAGTGCAAACACTGGTATTAGAATTCAATCAGTATCAAACACTGCAACTATTTTCTTGAATGCCACTAACACTAATGTCAGTTCTGCACTAAATGTTACCGGTAACGTAAGCGCCGGCAATGTCAGCGGTACACTATTGACGGGCACTCTAGCTACAGCGGCGCAGCCAAATGTCACAAGTGTCGGCACCCTAACATCATTGGGTGTTAACGGAACTGTAACTGCGGTAGCATTTACTGCCAATACCGGTGTCTTCACTGGTAATGGTAGTGGTCTAAGCGCAATCACAGGTGCTAACGTAACAGGTACAGTATCTTCAGCAACTACGGCTGGCACTGTAACGACAGCAGCACAGCCCAACATCACGAGTGTAGGTACTCTGTCATCATTGTCAGTGAGTGGAGCATTAACCACTACTAATATTACTACCGGCGCTAATACCACTGCTGGTACAATTACAGGGAACTGGACATTGACAACCGGTTCAAGAATGCAAGCAACATATGCTGACTTGGCAGAATATTATGAAGCAGACGATATCTATGAACCAGGTACTGTATTGATGTTCGGCGGAGATAAAGAAGTTACCCTTGCTGAAGATGGAACAGCTAAGGTTGCGGGCGTTGTATCAACAAACCCAGCGTATGTTATGAACTCAACTTGCCCAGGGTTGTTAACTGCGATAGCTCTACAGGGTCGTGTACCATGTAAAGTTCGTGGAAAGATTAGTAAAGGTGACATGCTCATTTCAGGTGGTAACGGATTCGCAAGACCAAATCAGTTCCCATCTATGGGTACAGTTATCGGTAAAGCATTACAAGATTTTGACGGCTATGAAGGCGTCATTGAAGTAGCAGTAGGAAGATTATAAGGATAAAAAATGGCATCATATATTCAAACCCCAAGCGGTGCAAGTGCAAGCATAGGACCAATTGCAACAGATAAAATTCGTATTGCAACTACGGGTTGTGCAATTGCAATTAATGTAGGAAACAGTTCGGTATCTGCAAACACAACTGCATGTGAAATTATTCCTGCAAATACAGTAGACAATAATATTATTGTTGGGCAAGGTAATTATCTTGCCTATATCACTGCTAACGGAACAGCGGCACCGTTTTCAGTTACCGAATTAGGTATGCCGCATGCTGTAACAGGAACCGAATAATTTCGCAAAAAAGCTAAATACATTGTACGTTCTCACGGGGAGAACTTATGCAGCACCCACTGCGTAGCGACTAGAACTCGCTTTTTTAAGGAGAAAACAAATGGGTAGACCACTAAAGATTGCCAAAGCACAGGCAGTCGTCACAATTACAAATACAACAGCATCAACTGATCTAGTAACAACTTCAGCTAACTTCACTAACCTAGGTATCATTGCAGGTATGCCATTCGTAACTGCATCAAACATTGGTGGTCTAGTAGCTGGTACATTGTACTGGATTCTTAAAGTAGTTAATGCAGGAAACAACAGTACATTTACTGTTTCTGCAACTCCATTGAATGCTAACCCAACTTCAACACCAGTTGATCTTTCAACTGCATCAGGAACAGTTTCAACTACTGTTGCTCCGGTTGACATGTATTTCAACAATCCAGCTGGTCCTCAATGGCCAGCAACAAACGCAAACACTTACTCAGTAGTTGGTGGTAACACTGCACTTTATGGTAAGCAAGTACTTTGCAACGTTGCAATCGGTCAGAACGGCACTGGAGTTTTGTATGCTAATACTGATTCTACTACTGTTTTTGGTGTAGGTACTGATCTAGCAAATACTGTAGTAGCTAATGGCTATATTCAGGTAGTTGACGCTAATGGATCCGTAGTAGATTTAGGTAGAGTAGCAACATTAACAGGTTTTGTTACTGTAGCAGTAGCAAATACTGCAAATACAGGAAATATTATTGGAACATCAGGAAATGCTGAAACCTTACTAGTAGATGGTCCTGTTCGCTTTACTGCGAACTTGGGCGGTCTTGTAGCAGGTACTACATACTTTGTTAAAAATATTGCAAATGCATCTGCATTCACTGTATCACTAACACAAGGCGGAGCCGAAGTAGACTTGGCTGACGACACCGGTACACCTGACGCCCAGCAAGATTCTGTTGAACTTGGTGCAAACGCTTTGGCGAATGTATCGGGTGCATCATACATCTATTCAAACCCAGAAGCAGGTTACATTGTCCGTCAAAAGGGTAAGCAAAAGTATCTCGTTACTGGTACAACATCGGGCTTGACTGGCGCTTGTTACACTGCTAACGTTGCAAATACTGCGATGCTTCCAAACACAATGACAATTACAGCAACTTATGCAAATAGCTCAACTGTTAAGGTTCAAAGCTTGAGCGATCACACTGGTGAATTGTTCACTGCTACATCTGGCCCAGTTGCGACAGGTAACATTGTATTGCAAAACGCAAACCCAGCATTTGCTACATTCAATAGTGCTGCTGTTGCTAATACTGCAAACGCACAGCCTTATCCGCTAGTACAAATCGGCAACGCATAAGGAATAAAAAATGGCTCAGACTTCAGCAGTTCAAAAACTTAAGCAGACTGAGACCGAAATCGCAGTCCTTCAGGTTCAGTACGGATATCTCAATGAAAAATGTGATGATATCAAAACTGGCCTGAAGGACTTAACGACTCACATTGATAATCATATGGACGAAACTCACAAGTTAATAAAAGAGTTTCAAGACGAGAACAAGAAGCAACATGACCAAGTTAATGAGAAAATTGCTTCATTCGAGAAATGGCGCTGGATGCTTATGGGAGCTGGTGTATTAGCTGGCGCATTGGGTTGGCCTACACTATCAAGCTTACTTGGAATGTAATCAAGTAAGACTATTCAACTTTTCAATTACAATATCAATATTCACAGTAGAAAATAATCCGGGGTGCAACGGCTTCGGATACAGACCTTCTTTTACCCATGCATAACCTACATGTTCATGATTTAGCTCAGGAATAAATTCTTCCTCAACTTGACAGAAAAAAGTATGATACGTGAAGTTTCCATTCACAAATTTTTGAATAGGAATAATCTTGTATTCAGAAATATCAAATTGCATTTCTTCTAGGCATTCTCTTTTTATACCATCAGATAGCGTTTCATCATTTTCTATTCCACCACCAGGTATGCTCCACATAGGATGTTGTTTATCAGTACGTAGTAAGTATAGAAATCTATTAGTTGATGAACTATAAAAGAAAACGCCGGCTGCTTGTTTGGTCATGTTAGATAACGATGCTATAATCGCCTTCTCCGTACCAGCCTTCATATGACTTAACCCACATGCCGTCATTTGGAACATATCTATATTGTATGTTAGTAGTTAAGTTAGTCACAAACTCTACAGTAGTTGCTTCATCAGCACTAAACGCTACTTCCCACTCATTAGATATTGCATTATATTCAATAATGTCATTGGCTTGTGCAACTAAGCCTCCCCAAGAAACAGTAGAATCACCATCAGCACCTATGTTCTCAACAATTAAGTATCTAACTCCTGGCCAAGGTCCCGGCAAGCCTGCATTAGGACCAGTCAAGAGTGGATTGATAATAGCATTGATTGGATCTAATGTATTCTGAGGTAAAGTATCAGGGTCAATGTTATAGATCAAAAATCTGTCATCAACCGGATTGGGAACGATTGTCCCAACAATATCGTCTTCCATGTACGGATTTTGTAACCAAATTTGACTGATACCCGGTTTAACTGCTCCGTATACGTTTAGTAAACTAGTCCAATACAAATCTGTATTTGGAGTCACTGGCTGCTCTAGTGAGCTATTAGGAGGATAGAATGCAGTTGCTTGTGGCAATAGTTGTAATTGATTACCTATCAGAAGTAATTTGTATCCGTATGGACTAATCTTTTGTCTAGTACCTAACAACAAATCTTCATCTTGAATATCATCTAGTGCTGCACCCTTAAAGATACTAGCAATAACTTTGTGAATAACACCCATCTTCTTGAGCTTACTAGCAGTAGTTAACCAGATAGGCATGTAGAACTTCCAAGACATAACATCAATTGGGTTTCCTGTTCCCTGAGGAATAGTTCTACTTGTGAATGTGATGCCATCCTGGAATACAGCACTTAATGAGGTCCAGTCAACAAAATTGTCAGTGCTTTGCAATTCTAATGCTGGATTAAACAATGTACCTAACTGCTCAATAATTTCTAATTTTTGTTGATAGTTTGTAGTCCAAAAATCAACAGTAATACGTAATGTGTATGGAACAGGCATTAGTCTCTCAACTGTGAATGCTTGACCCTGCACTGTTTCATAGCTTTGAGTCTCTTGATTATATGCTCTTTGACGAACATTAACCTTATCAACGAACGTGGGGTCTTGAGTCCAACGCTGATTATATTCTAATCCACTAATATAGTAGGTAATCATAGGTGCGCTTGGAAGATTGCTTGCACTGTTATTAGCAATGATGGTGCTTGCTTGTCTACTAGCGTCTCCATACATGATTGGCACACGTACAAGAATGTCATTGCCATTTGGGTCTTTACCCTTAGTGACATACCAGTTACTAAAGATTTTAGCAAACTGAATTAAGAACCTTCTTATCTGATTGTCATAAAAATACTGTGCCATCTATCATACTTCCGGGGGTATTGGGTCTAGAGCAGGCTGCAAGACGGACGACAATGGTTGTGCCTGCGGAACTACTTCATTACTGTTATTTAGATAGATTTCACCTTGGTTGTTAATAAAGCCAGACAATAGCGATGTATCCGAAGCAGTAAATCCAGTTTCTGTTCTAACGTTTTCGCTTATACGAATCCATAATTTACCGTCCCAACGATATAGCAATTGAGGCATGTAATCAATTCGCAAGAAATAATCTCCTACTTGTGGATTCTGCGGGAAACTAATTCCTGCGCCTACTGGGAAACCATTTGGTGCAGTTCCGTCGCCGGTCATGTAACCTGTGCTATAGCCGAATGTTCTTGGACTTGATCTAGTAATATACTGGAATCTAGGATCGCAGTCTGCACGATAGTCCATTGATTGTGTGATATCACCGGTGAACCCAGGCTGTTCAGGGTCTTGGTCAGCAGTAGCATAGGTGTTGTCAGCAGTACCGTATGGACCCGTGATTATGCCTAATGATTGTACAGCGAGAGATTTTGTAGTTTCTACGGAACCACTACCACCGTCTGTCATCTTAGGTGCTTGCTCTACCATGTTCAAACTGGCTTGCACAAACTTGTCAAGCTTGTCTTCGAAGTCCATGTCAGCAGTCATGTCCCAAATACTCTGCAATACTTCTTTTTTGATTTTAACTCCTGCACTAGGACTCTTATATTTTGAGCTACGCATAAACACTACGGTTCCTTCTACAGGAATAGCAGTGCCGGTGTTACTAGAAGTAATTACGTCAACCGGGGGTGCTGGCTGATTGGTCTGATCAGATAGAACATTATTAGCCTTGTATCTACCGTATGTAGGGACAACGTATAGCTTACTCGTATCATATCCAGATTTAGGTACTAGACGATTAGCCTCTTCAAGTTGGGCATTGTTGATTGCTATGTTCTTATTGTACGTTGACAGAATATCGGCTAGACTATCATTAGTCTTTAGTAACCAGTATGTTGGGTTAGGCGGAGTGACACCCGCCGGGACCTCAGTGATAGATTCATAGATTTTATCACCAAAGTTAATTGTGTAGCCCGGCGGATATGTCTTATCCTTGTCCCAATTACCAAGATAGTTGTCTTGGTTGATTGGCTCTTTAAGGATATCACCAAACTCTTGACTGTTGACGAGCGGTTCGCACTTGATACGCCACAAGTGAGGATACCAAGTTTGAGTAAAGCCTTCACTTGCATAGTTTGCATCGGTGATTTGATAGAATCTTTTCAATGCAACGGGTATAGTCTCGTTCAACGGATTATAGTCTAGTAAGTGTGGAAGTTCCAGTACGTCACCGACCATAAGTTTTCTACCTACAATGTCTATCATATCGTTGTAGTGGACAGTGATAAAGATGATATCATTATTCAGGAACAAACCAAATTGGCTTAAGTCAAAGTCTAAATTCTGAACATTATAGTGACCACGCAGTCTATAGATGTTCTTGTCATACACTCTATCACGGTTTTCTAAGAACAGCAAATCTTGAATGTTTAATGGGTCAAGAGCATCATAGTTAGGCTGAGTAAAGTCAGTAGACGTATTGCCTGTTTGCGGCCCCAAATATTTGTGAATATACAGATCGGTACCTCCGACAGTCAATTGCTCGGATATAGTTCTGTCTAGAAAACGATAGTCGTCTTGTTTATTAGGACGGTATAATGATAACTTTGGCATATAGTTATTTATCGCAAAAAGAGGTTGACATGGGTAGAAATTGATGATACAAGCGTAATTGCAACCACAGAAATGAAAGGTTAATTACATGGCTACAAAGCCTCAAAGTATTTGGACTGAAACTGCTCACTTTAATAATTTTCGTCAGTACCTTCCTGCATTTGATGGAATGTGTGATGAGACAGTCGACCATCTTCTTAATATGGGGGTGGTGCAGGTTAGCACTGCATATGAACATGCCTTAGCTAATTTAGGCGACTGCGAAGTAATTAATGCGAACCATTGTGATCTTAGTAATGACGGTGAAGCAAAGCTAACTACTACCCAATATCACCGAGGTAAAGTTGATGCTCATGTACACAACATAACGAGAAAGACTGGACACCTTCTTGTTCAAATTTACGAACAGTTCACAGATAAGTTCTATTATTTTTCTATTCCATATGCAGCATATGCTGGTCTTAGAGTTTTAGAAATCCCATTCACTAATGATGGTCTGCCTAAAAGAAAAAACAAATGGTATCAGTATGAAGTTGATAGTTTTGAAGCTTTGGCTACTAGTTTGAAGAAGACGAAATATCGCAAGAAAAATAATACTGTCTCTCCTATAGATCAATTGTTTGACTTTTGGGATAAGGCACCTCAGGCTGCTGCTCACCTCACTCGTGAAAAGGGTGTGTGTTTGTTTAGCAACCGTAACAAGCTAAAAGAAATCAAGATTAGGTGAAACATGGACAACTTTGATAAATTGATTGAAGTGCTTGAGATTCGGTACAAGGATCATCAGGATCCTCGCAGGTCTGCGTATAGTTATCTCGTTGCTATGTCTAAACACTATGTTCCTGACAATGTGATCGACTACCACCTAGATCACACGGAAAAACAAATCATCATGGACACACTTAAGGCTTGACATACACCTGTGGCTAGTGTATAAAGATATATAAGCTTAAAACTTAGGAGATAATTTATGGCTCGTCGTCCCGCCCTCATCAAAGCTAAAGCTTCTAAAAAGACTGTCCGAGCGCCTCGTCGCGGCGTCAATCGTTTCAGTTTGATGCCTACTGACAACTGGGAACGTGCTAGGTTCTTTGCTCACTATGATCTTGAGCGCAAGGATTGCGGTACTAAGGTTAAGGAATATATCAAGAAGAATTTCCCTAAGGATGTGTTGACTAAGGTCAATCGTCTTCCTGATTGGAAGCTTGATATGCATAGCCATTGGGCTACGACTGCACACTTGCTTGAAGTCAATCCTGATATCATTCCTGACAACTACAAGACTGGTATCGTCAAGTGGGTTGAAGGCCTCGCTGCTGAAGGTGCAGAACTCAAGGCTAAGAAGGAAGAAACCGAGGGCGAAGCAAGGCCTAAGAAGGTTGTCAACATTCAGGAAATCATGCGTGAAAAGGCTGACGAAGCCCTTAGCGATATTGAATTGATTTGGGATGAATTCGTTGATGCTAGTTATCCTAAGGACTTCCATCTTAATCGTCGGGTAATGAGTGCGCTTGAAAGCCGAAATGTTCTTCCGCAGCACATTGCTAATGCTATCAAGTATTGGAATAGTCTGCTTGACGAATTCGTTGAAGCGCAGGCAGGTAAGGACGAACAGCTTAATGAAGCATATGCTAATTTGGGCAAGATGCAGATGCGATATGCTATCAAGCTTATTGAAGAAGTCATTGCCGAACTGAATGGTTACATTGCTCTCAAGAAGACCGTCAAGAAGCCTCGTGCTAAGAAGGCTGTTCCCGTTGAGCGGGTAGTTGCGAAGCTTAAGCACTGCAAGTCCTTCAAGGATGATGCACTCAAGCTTGAATTGACTGGTCTAAGCCCCGTCAAGCTTCATGAAGCAACCGAAGCTTGGGTCTATGACACTAAGAAGCGCAAGATGCATCACTATGTCGCAGATAGCTACAGCAAGTGCCTGATGGTCAAAGGCAATACAGTTGTCGGCTTTGACAAGAAGGAGTCGGGTATGAAGACACTTCGTAAGCCCGTTGAACAGATTAAAGCACTGATGGGTAGTAAGCCTGCTGCTCGTAAGTATTTCAAGGAGATCAAGGCAGTTGAAGCAGTTCCGAATGGTCGCTTCAATGCTGATATGATCATCCTAAAAGCATTTTAAAAGGAACCACAATGTCAAATAAGATTGATCTAAACAAGTACGCCGAATTCGTCCTCACTGTATGTAGTGACCAGAGCAAGGACCTCACTAGCTTCATGAACCGTCTAGATGAACTTGACGGTAATCCAGATGGTCCTGATATCAACGTACCTTTGCTCATTACGTCTGGTATCGGGCTAGCAAGTGAAGGCGGAGAGTTTAACGAAATCGTGAAGAAGATGCTCTTTCAGGGTAAGCCCCTCAATGAAGAAAATCTCTTTCATATGAAGCGTGAACTTGGTGATATTGCTTGGTACTGGGTGAACGCTTGTAACGCACTCGGACTTGATCCTAATGACGTATTAGAAGAAAACGTCAATAAGCTTCAAGCACGTTACCCTGGTGGCAGCTTTGATGCTCACTACAGCGAGAACAGGCAAGAAGGCGATCTTTAATAGAAAGCAAAGTCATAGCGTTTCCTGATAAATAACTTTAACAGGAAACAATTATGGCAGCAGACCCACTATCAACACCGACTAACGCTGATTTAACGCAACTTAAGGAGGCTCTCTTTGAGAACCTCCGTTTGCGTTTGGGCGGAGATATTATTGATCTTGAATTAGACCCAGATCATTACGAGGCCGCATATAACTATGCAATCAAGTTGTATCGTCAACGTGCGCAGAACGCGACAGTTGAAAGCTACACTCTTATGAGAGTGGAGAAGAACGTTGACACATACACTCTTCCTAGTGAATTCATCAACGTTAGGGCGCTTTTTAGGCGTACTGTGGGACTTGAAACAGGTCCAAGTTCAACATCGTTTGACCCGTTTTCAAGCGCAATTCTGAACACCTATCTATTGAACTACAACTACACCGGTGGCCTCGCTACATACGACTTCTACGCAGGATATGTTGAACTCGCTGCACGTATGTTCGGTGGGTATGTCACTTACACGTTCAACCCTGTAACTAAGGTACTTAAAGTAGTGCGTGACTTCAAGGGTTCAGGTGAGCGCATTCTTATTTGGGCAGACATTCAGCGTCCTGAGATTGAATTGATTCAGGATCCTGGTGCAGGTGTTTGGATTGGGGACTTCATCCTTGCCGTGCTTAAAGGCATCATTGGTGAAGCTCGTGAAAAGTTTGGTAGTATCGCAGGTCCAGGCGGAGGCACTTCACTAAACGGTACTGCTATGAAGGCTGAGAGTAAGGCAGCACAAGAAGCGTTGCTTGATGACCTTCGTAAATATCAAGATTATTCACAACCACTCACTTGGATTCAAGGATAAGGCTTGACAAACTAACTTTCTTGTGTTATATTACAAGAATGATTATAGGAATTACAGGACTTATCGGTAGCGGCAAAGATACTGCCGCTGACTATCTTTGCACATTTCACGGATTCAAGCGTATGAGCTTTGCTGGTACGCTTAAGGATGCTGTTGCAGTTATCTTTAACTGGGACCGTGAACTTCTTGAAGGCTCAACTAAAGCCAGCCGTGAATGGCGAGAAGAAATTGATACTTGGTGGGCAGAACGATTGGGCATTCCCGATCTGACTCCCCGTTGGGTATTACAACAGTGGGGAACAGATGTTGCCCGCAAGAACTTTCACAATGATATTTGGGTAGCAAGCGTAGAGAATCGTTTGCGTGGTATCAAGGATGATATCGTAATCACTGATTGTCGCTTTGCCAATGAAGTAACTGCTATCAAGAATGCAGGTGGTATTACTATTAGGACTCATCGCGGTGAGAACCCGGATTGGACTGAAATTGCTGCTATTCTAAACACTACGACAAGTGAAGCAGCAAAAATTGAGTGTATAAGGGTGTTAGAGAAAATTAACATTCACGCTAGCGAATATAGCAGTGTTGGACTCGATTACGACTATCACATAGACAATAACGGAACAATTGATCACCTACACAAGCAGATGGAATCAGTAATCAACCGTTAAGTCACCGCGTTTCCATGTTACCTCTTTGCGTTTGACAACTTCAATGCAGTTGAGGCATATGGTTCTAAGATTACTGAATGCTACATTATTCAAATCACCGTCAATGTGAAAGACGGTCATTTGGCTAGGATACAAACTCTTAAAGCCGCACAAATCACAGTGCGGCTTTTTTTGATATCCAGCCTTCTCCCAGTTAGGTCTAATAGGCTTCTTCTTAGCCTTCTTCTTCCCGCAGCTATCGCATATACTGCGATAGTAGGTTTTACCATTGCGGATATAGTTTATCGCTCTATAATTCTTGTTACAACTCTTGCATATGGGTCTTTTGAGCATACTAGTATTTAGTACGATTCACCTTTAAAGGTTCGGTTAAACCAAGTTTTTTGATTTATAAACTAAATAATCATTAGAATCTTGATATCTATATATCAAGACAGGTGGTAAACCTCATAATCATACGAAGGAAAAAAATATTATGGCACTAGTATCCCCAGGTGTAGAAGTAACGATCATTGATCAATCACAATATCTTCCAGCACCCACAAATTCAATTCCCTTTATTCTTCTTGCTACGGCATCGAATAAAGCAAATCCAAACGGTACTGGCGTAGCATCTGGTACTACAGCCGCTAATGCTGGAAAACTATTCCAGGTAACAAGTCAGCGTGATCTTGTAACTCTCTACGGCGACCCATTCTTCTATACTACTTCAAACGGTACTCCTATTCAGGGTTACGAATTGAACGAGTATGGTTTGCTAGCAGCATACTCAGCACTTGGTATTACTAATCGTGTATTCTGCTTAAGAGCAGATATTGACCTAGCAAGTCTTGTAGGTCAAACCGGTAGACCAAGCGGAGAACCCGAAGCCGGTTCATACTGGTTAGACACAACCACTACAACGTGGGGAATCAATGAGTTCAACGCAGTTACTGGCCAATTTGAATTGAAGCAACCAATCGTAATTACCGACGCCGACTTACTAGTAGGTGGTTATCCAATTCAGTCAATCGGTACTCCGGGCGACTACGCAGTAAACGCTATCCCTACTTATGATTTCCCTACTGCATCAAATGCAGTTCAATTCTTCTATAAGAATAGCGCAAATATTTGGGTATCAATTGGTTCTCCAGAATGGTTAGCTTCTTGGCCAACAGTTCAGGGAACTAATTCACCAGGTAGCTTAACTCCCGGCGACGAGATCACTATTACTATCGACGGTGGTGCAAGTACAACTGTTGAGGTTCCTATTGCACCTAATAACAACGTTAGCTTTTTAGCCTCACTAATCAACACTCTTAACTTCCAATACTTGTCAGCCGCTGTTGTAGGACAGAAGTTGCAGTTGTTCTCTACTCAGAATGCATCTGTACTAAACGACACTACTCCATATAACTTGACAATTGCAGGAACTGGAACACTATTAGCTGATTTGGGAATTGTTGCTGGCACATACAATCAGCCAGGTTTTGCATATGGTACTTCTTCACAACAGCCTCTTTGGACTACTGGACAAACATATCCTAGACCAAATGGTTCTGTTTGGATTAAGGTTGGTGCAGCGGGCACTGGATTAGATACTGCAATCTCATCATGGGATAGTATTACTAACAATTGGGTTCCTAAAACAATTGCATATGCTACATCTGACTTTGATGCAATCAATGCACTAGACTCAACTGGTGGTAAGAATATTCCAGCAGGAACAGTTTATACTCAATATAACTTCAACGCTTCACCTGTCTCTGTTGATATGGATGCTCCTCTTTACTATTGGGAAAGAGTTGCAACTGGTCCAACTATAGTAACCGGATCCAATACCAATCCTTCTTTCTCAGGTGTTCCAGGTGCAGTAGTAAACGCCGGAAGTTTTGTTGTTGGTCAAACTTATCAAATCGTAAGTGCAGGTAGTACTAACTTCACTTTGATTGGCGCTGCCAATAACAATGTCGGTACAAGATTTGTGGCAACTGGTGCAGGAACAGGTACTGGAACAGCACGCCTGTTTACTCCATACACTACTGTAGTGTATGTATCTACTCCGGGTTCAAGTATTTTAAGCTCATTCACCATGACATTGGGTCTTGATAGCGATGCAACTGATTTTGTAAATGCCTGGAACAGTTCAGCAATCTCTTTCACTACAGCTGGTTTAACTGCATCCGGTGCAATTCAACTTACACACACCGAAGGTGGAACAATCTATGTAGATGACTCTGATCCATCAACTGGTTATAGTACTGGATTAATGGAAGATGCCGGATTTATTCCTGGTTCAACAACCGGAGTTAAAGAAGGCTTCAGCTACTCAAATCTTTTCCAACCAGCTGAAGCATCTACGGACAGTGCATTAGGTGCAGGTCTAGAAATCAGCGTTCAGACCTCATATCAGAAGTACTATGTAAACCCAACTGCATTTCCAGCAGCTGGTACCGGTTACGCTGTAGGCGATACGGTAACTTTTGCAGGAACTGATTTAGGTGGTCTAAGCCCCGCTAATGACTTGGTGGTTGCTGTAACCGCAGTTGGCGGCGGAGGAGAAGTTCAGGGAATAACTCCAGTAAGTGGCGTTGCCGCGCCAGGATATTCTACTCTATTGTCAAATTGGGTTGAATTTAGCATGACTGCTAACGAGGGTGCTCCTGTAGCTGCTCCTGCGAATAATACCAACTGGTTCTACTCAGTAGTAGATGAAGTTGATATCATGGTCAACACTACTGCGGGTTGGAGAGGATACAGAAACGTCAATTATGACTCAAATGGTTTCCCTCTACCATCAGGCACAAACACTACTGATCCTAATGGACCAATTGTAAGTGCTACTGAACCAACTGTACAGAGCGACGGAACTGCACTGGTATTCGGTGATATTTGGATTGACACAAGCGATCTTGAAAACTATCCAATCATCAATCGTTGGCAGCTTGTAGAAGGTGCAGGAACTTGGGTAAGAATTGACAATAGTGATCAAACAAGTGCAAGTGGTGTAGTTTTTGCAGACGCACGTTGGGCAACTAACGGCACAACTGACCCAGTTGACGATCCTATCCCAACGATTCAATCTCTATTGACCAGCAACTATCTAGACGTTGATGCTCCAGAAGATTCGCTTTATCCAGTAGGTATGCTATTGTTTAATACTCGTCGTTCCGGATACAACGTTAAGCAATATCGTGTGAACTATTTCAATGCAGAAAGATTCCCCGATACTGTATTGCCTGTTGAAAAGAGTGCATGGGTAACAGTTTCTGGCTTGCAGTCAAACGGTTCACCGTTTATGGGACGTAAAGCACAAAGAGCAATGGTTGTTCAAGCAATGAGAGCGGCAATTGATACTAATTCTGCTCTACGTGATGAAGACAATGCATTCAACTTGATTGCTGCTCCTAACTATCCTGAACTACAGCCTAACATGGTTGTACTTAACAATGATAGAGGACAGACAGGATTCATCGTTGGTGATACTCCAATGAGACTTCCTGAAAATGCAACTGCAATTCAAGCATGGGCAACTAATGCAGCAGGTGCGCAGTCAACTGGCGAAGACGGTCTTGTGACTCGTGATACTTATATGGGTCTATTCTACCCATCAGGTATTGCTCCTGATCTAACAGGCAATCTCGTAGCAGTTCCCCCATCACACATGATGATCAGAACTATTCTACGTAACGACAACATTGCGTATCCTTGGTTCGCACCAGCTGGTACTCGTCGCGGCGTCATTGACAATGCTACAAGCATCGGTTATCTTGACAGCGCAACAGGTGAGTTCGTATCAATGAGAACTAATATCGGAATTCGTGACGTATTGTACACGAATCAGATTAACCCATTGGTATTCTTCACCGGCAACGGACTGTTGAACTATGGTAACAAGTCGAGCTTTAATTCACAGTCAGCACTTGACAGAATTAACGTTGCAAGGCTAATCGCATACATTCGTCGTCAATTGACAATTGCAGCAAGACCGTTCGTATTCGAACCAAATGATGCATTGACTAGACAAGAAATCTCAGGTGTTGTTGAAACACTAATGGTTGATCTTGTTGCTAAGAGAGGTATCTATGACTATCTCGTAGTTTGCGATGAATCTAACAACACACCAGCACGTATTGACAGAAACGAGCTTTGGGTAGACGTAGCAATTGAGCCTGTTAAGGCAGTTGAATTCATCTACATTCCGGTTCGTGTGTTCAATACAGGTGAGATTTCAGGACAATAATTAAGTTAATGGGTGCCCCCGGGCACCCATTAACAAAAGATAAATACTTATAACAGGAGAATACAAATGGCAACAGCCTCACAATCATTGTTCAACATGACCGTAGCATCTGATAACGCAGGCGGCAACCAAGGTCTGTTGATGCCTAAACTACAGTTCCGCTTTAGAGTCAATTTCTTGAACTTTGGGGTTGATGTTAATGGTGGACTACAATTAACTAAGCAAGTAGTAGATTGCTCAAGACC
>JACCDW011114359.1_pt1 | contig 29828 bp, 27 predicted proteins | sample 7449781 | NCBI WGS metagenome assembly JACCDW01 (sample SAMN15323449, study PRJNA562643) | freshwater metagenome | isolation source: river surface water | place: USA:Blue River Watershed | collected 2017-08-18
ACTGGTAAAATGGCCGATCTTTTCTCTAAAAAACGAATGTTGTTTTGGGGAATGACCATTCAATCAATCGCCTTAGTCTTAATGATTTTTGCACACAATTTTTATGCATGGGTAAGCATCAGTGCCGCCTTGGGAATAGGAACAGCTTTAGTTTATCCAACCTTTTTAGCAAGCATTGCTCAGTATACAAATCCCATGGATCGGGCTCAATCATTGGGCGTTTTTAGATTTTGGAGGGACTTAGGCTATGCCATTGGCGCGGTTTCAACTGGTATCATCGCCGATAATTTTGGAATCAATGCCGCTATATTCAGCATTGCCGTAGTAACTTTGTTATCGGCAATGATCATTCAAATAAGATTTAAAGAACATGGAAACATCAATATCAATCGATGAATTGAAAGAAATCATCAACCAACCACAAGTTTTGGTTCTAGATGTGCGAAAGCCTTCAGAATATAACGAAGCCCATATCCCTGATGCGAAAAATATACCTGTAGATGATTTAGAAAAACGCATTTCTGAAATTCCAACGGATACCCTCATTGTGACAACTTGTGGCCGTGGTGGCGGAAGAGCACGACGGGCATTTGCTTTGCTTCAGGAAAAAGGCATTCAAGCGAAATGGCTTGAAGGTGGTTCCTTGGGTTATTTAGATACACTGTGATTCATTGAGAAATCATTGAACAACCCGGGGGAAACCCGGGCGAATCTTGACTCAATCATATGGTGCGTTTTGAAGATGGTTTTATGACAACATCATTGGCACTTCCATCAATAAAATTTCTGAATCTTCCGAACCTGATTCAATTGTAATGGTGTTCGTGTCCCAAATTCCATAGCCATCTCTGTTGCTAAGTTCTTGTCCCTCAATAATGAAATTGCCTTTTAAAACGAAAGCGTAAACTCCATTTCCTGCTTTTTTAAATTGATATTCTGTTTGAATGTTGGCATCAAATGTTCCTAAGTGAAACCATGCATCTTGGTGTATCCAAACCCCTTCATCATCAGGATTTGGGGAGATTATTTGTTGTAATTTATTGTGTCTTTCAGCAATATTTAAGGTGATTTGATCATATCGAGGAGTCACATTCTTTTTGTTTGGGAAAATCCAAATTTGCAAGAACTTCACCAATTGATTCTGATTTCTGTTGTATTCACTATGTTGAATTCCAGTGCCAGCACTCATCACTTGGATGTCGCCATGCCTAATAGTGGCAACATTCCCCATGCTATCTTTGTGTTCTAAATCGCCTTCCAGCGGAATCGATATAATTTCCATATTGTCGTGAGGATGGGTTCCAAACCCCATTCCTGGATTCACACGATCGTCATTTAGAACCCTCAAAACCCCAAAGTGCATTCTTTCGGGATTGTAATAGTTGGCAAAACTAAATGTATGAAAACTCTCTAACCAGCCATGGTTTGCATGTCCGCGTGTTTCTGCTTTGTGAAGGATTGTCTTTGTCATACTGCTCTTTTTTAATTTGCCAATGTGATTTTGTATGGTTTTAACTTATATGGATTTGAATTAAATATAATCAAAATTTTTCAAATTTCCAAATCTAAGACGTTGCATTGCCTTTTGTAGATTCACTTCTTTTAGATTTGCTTTTTCGTGCGTGCATTTCCAGAATCCTCAGATTTTCAATTTTAACAACATCCGATTTCTTGGCGTCCCACAGTTTTTTCTTGTTTTCTTTCAGTTCTTCCTCCAGTGATATGATTGGAAAAGGGTAGTCCTTGCCAAGATGAAAATCGTACATTTCAGAATCTAAAGCCGTCATTTTCCATGGTTCGTGAACAAAAACCAAAGGCAAATTCGCAAGTTCTGGAAGCCAAGTTTTAATGAATATTCCCTGAGGGTCGTGTTGGATAGAATTTTTAACAGGATTGTAAACCCTGACTGTATTGATGCCAGTGGTTCCAGCTTGCATTTGAAATTGTGGGTAGTGGATTCCTGGTTCATAATCTAAGAACAACTGAGCCAAATGATAAGTCCCGCTCCTCCAATCGATATATAAATGGTGCGTTAAAAATGATACCACCATCGCCCGCATTCTGAAATTTATCCAACCTGTTTCCTTCAGGCATCTCATGCAAGCATCAACCAATGGAATTCCAGTTTTGCCGTTTTTCCAAGCTTCAAGATGGTCATTGTTTATGTTTTTTTGTACCGATTCAAATCCTCGATTGATACACTCTGTTTCATAACGACATTCTTGCTCAAATTTTTGGATAAAATGGCAATGCCAATGTAACCTCGATAGAAAATTCTTAAAAGGTGCCTTTGGCTGAATGTGTTTCATGTGAGAATACGTCACCTGATAAACCGTTCTTAAGCTCAAATTTCCCCATGCCAAATAGGGAGAAAGTCTGCTGCATGATTTCCGACTTTCATTGGGTTTGGATATGAAAGTACTGTAGTGAAAACCGCGATTTTCAAGAAAACTTTTCAGATATTTTAACGCATTTTTTTCACCAGGAGGTTGCATTGTTTTCGCGTAGTTCTCAAAATCAACTTTTAAATGCTCCAACAGGGGAAAGGGATTTGAAAAATTCAAATCTTCCTGCACCGTATAAAGGTTTCGAATCAATGGCCGACTCATTGCAACATACCATTGTTTGTCCCAATTCTCTCTGTTTTTAATTCCTCTTATAATGCCATCTCTCTGAAATTCAACCCATTGTATTTGTTTTGATTTTAAATATTGACCAATTGATTTGTCTCTTTCGTAAGTGAGGGAAATGCCTGATTCTTGATAACTAAAAACAGTTTGAATATCAAAAAGTGCACTTAATTTTTGGAAGACATCAATGGCCTCGGCGTTAAATATTTGAATTTCTTTATTGAATTTAGCAAGACTTAAATTCGTTTGAATGATCGATAAATATTGAAATTGCAAATGCCTCAAAGAGCAATCGGGGTATTTCAACATGCTTGGTTCAAAGATAAAAATAGGCAAATAGGGTATGCCACTATTTTCAGCCTCATGAAATGCTTCATGGTCTTGGCTGCGAATGTCGCGCTTGATCCAAACAATATTGATTTTCTTGAGGGACATTTCCTTCAAATTTAAATCAAAGTATGCGATGCCCGATTTTGTTGAGTTTTTTTATGCTTTTTTCTAAGATTGGTGTATTTTTAGACCTTTTTGTTATATTTACAAAAACATTGAATCTAATGAATGCCTTCAAATTATCTATCCTTTTGATATTCGCGAATTGCCATTTTTCATCGGCACAAGAAATGCGTCATTTGAAGATTGAAACGACTTCAAAACCGAATTTAGGCTCCAATGTCCCTCAAAATAAAAATGAAAATTATTTTTTCGAAAAGTCGATGCAGCCATCGGAAGGTGAAATTTCAGTTTTCTTAAATCCAACTCAGAAATTCCAGAATTTTATTGGAATTGGCGCTGCCATTACAGATGCAACCGCTGAAACTTTTGCAAATTCAAATGTTAATGTTCAAAATAAATTGCTTAAAATGTTCTTCGATACCGTTGATGGACTTTCATATAATTTGATTCGAACAAATATGAATAGCTGTGATTTTTCGAGTGGAAGTTACACTTATATCAAAGAGAACGATTCGAGTTTAAATTCATTTAACATTGAACATGATTTGAAATACAAATTGCCATTGATACTCAAGTCTATGAAATTGATAGGGTTAAATGGAAAGTTGTATATTTCACCATGGAGCCCACCGGCATTTATGAAGTCAACCAATCAAATGAAATTTGGAGGAAAATTGTTGCCGAAATTTTATCAAAGTTGGGCGAATTATTACGTGAAGTACATTCAAGCATTGGAAAACAATGGTTTAAAAGTTTGGGGTTTAACCATACAAAATGAACCAATGGCAACTCAAATTTGGGAATCTTGTATTTACACAGCCGAAGAAGAGCGCGATTTTTTGAAATACCATCTTGGACCAACGTTGAAGAAAAATGGATTGGGACAAAAGAAAATTATTGTTTGGGATCACAACAGAGACCTTATTTACCATCGTGTGAATACCATTTTAGGTGACGCAGAGGCTAATCAATATGTTTGGGGCATTGGGTATCACTGGTATGAAACTTGGACCGGTTCTCCTGCATTGCATGAGAATCTAGGAATTGTGGCAAAAGAATATCCCTCAAAAAATTTATTATTCACCGAAGGGTGTAAAGAAAAATTTGATTTCAATAAAATCAATGACTGGGAAATTGGTGAGAAATATGCGGTGAACATGATTGAAGACTTCAATCAAGGTGTTGCTGGATGGACAGATTGGAATATGTTTTTAGATGAAAAAGGAGGTCCAAATCATGTTGGGAATTTTTGTTTTGCCCCAGTTCATGTGAATATAAGTCAAGGGAAATCGAATCACGACACAGATATTTTAATCACAAATGCATTTTATTACATCAAGCATTTTTCGAAATATATCAAACCAAATGCAAAGAAAATTGGCATTTCGGTGAGCAGAAAATCTATCCGTGCAACTGCGTTTGAAAATCCCAATGGCACGATTGTTTCCATCGTATTAAACACAAACAATGAAGCTGTTAAGTATAAATTGTTCAATGGAACTCAAATGCGAGAACTAGAAATTCCGGCTAGATCAATTCAAACAATTGTGATTCAATAAATTAAGCTGATGCTTGCTGAGAAGCTAAAATCTCATCTTTTGCACCATTCCAGAGTTCAATGCGCATTTGTAAAGATCTTTTGGTGAATTCTAAAGCATGTGCCCATTTTTCATCCGATTCACCGCATAAATGACTTGTCATTTGCAATGCCAAATGACTATGGTGGTCGCCATCAACTTCAATATGTCGCTCGAGATAATATTTAAACGTTGAAATACTTTCAGGAATTCTTTGGTAAATATCGTTCACCATAGATAAAAACATACCCGGAATGAGGTCTTCTCTTCCAAACGTAAAAATTGCGGCTTGAATGTGAGGTTGATTTGTGGCAATTGCTTCGAACGTGAATTTAACAAAATTCTTTGCTGAATCTGAAATTTCAACATGTTCTAAAGCTTTTTCAATACTTGCCCCAGCTTTTAACTGTTCAATAAATGTATGAATGGGTTGATTGTTCGCACCAATTTGATTCATTGCCTGCATGTACAATTCAAAGTGACTCATTCTATTGCCAAATTGATCCACATCAGATTCTTCTCCCACCACAATTTCATTGATTAAGAAACGGGTGTTTGCATCGCCAACTGGAAACCATGGGGTGGTGGTGCAGGTTAGATTTTTTTGGAGGGATTTTAGGAGCGACATAAAATCCCACACTGCGAACACGTGATGTTTCATAAAAATTTTCAAATCATTTTGGTCTGAAATCACAGAATAAAGTGGGTGATTGATGATTTGATTGCGTAAATCTTGAATTTCGTCTTGAATTTTTTGAATCTGCGTGTGCTCCATGTCTAAATCTGGGTGCAAATTACAATGGAAATTTTAAGCAAATGATGAATTCTGAGTTAAAAATAATCAACAAAATATCAAAAAAAAGGCGGACCTAAATCCACCCTCATTAACAAACAAAACCGAGTTGAGTATTTTCAACTGCTATTTGTATGACGTGTAATTTGTTAAAGGTTGCAAATTAAACCCATTCAACCATCACCGCTTGTTCAATGTCGGGATGTAAACTTCTAGAAACTGGGCATGTTCTTACAATTCTTTCTAATCCTTCTTTATCTCTATCGGTTGCATCAGCGCCTATTTTAATTCGGATGCTCGATTCAATTCTCGCAATTCTACGAGGATCGCTAGCCATGATTTTATTGGTATCTGCTTCAATTGAAACGATTTCAATTTCTTTCATTTGCGCATATATTCCCATAGTTGTGACGATACATGTGGTTAAACTCAATGCACACAAATCTGTTGGCGAAAACGCCATGCCATTGCCCAGATTGTCGGTTGGAGCATCCGTATGGATCATTGTACCGCTCTGGTTGTGAGTGTTTTCGCAACGTAATTTTCCTAGATATTTTGAGGTGAATTGTGTCATGTTTGTCGTTGATTTTGATTTCTTCAACAAATCTATGCTTTTTTTCATTTTTTCCACTATCTTTGCACGGCAAATAACCACCATACATTTTAACTGTTATTTGCTATGTCTAACACCAACAATTCCCCAAAAATTATTTTAGAAGGCTTAACTTTCGACGACGTTCTTGTTGTGCCTCGCCACTCTCAAGTATTGCCGAGAGAAGCTGATACGAGCACTCAATTTACAAAAGGATTGCGATTAAATGTTCCAATTGTAGCTGCTGCAATGGACACAGTGACTGAAAGTAAAATGGCAATAGCCATGGCTCGTGAAGGTGGAATTGGAATTATTCATAAGAATATGACCATTCAACGTCAAGCGGAAGAAGTAAAAAAGGTAAAACGTTCTGAAAGTGGAATGATTTTAGACCCAATTACTTTGAAATCTGACGCTACATTGGCCAACGCAGTTGATTTAATGAGGGAAAACAGAATTGGTGGTATTCCAGTTGTTGATGCCCAAAATAAACTCGTAGGTATCATTACAAACAGAGATTTACGTTTCGAAAAAGACTTAACAAAAATGGTTGGTGATGTTATGACAACCGCAAATTTGATTACTGCACCACATGGTACCAATTTAAAGGGCGCTCAAGAAATTCTTGAAAAACATAAAATAGAAAAATTACCCATTGTAGACGATCATAATGTTTTACAAGGGTTAATTACATTTAAAGACATTCAAAAAGTTAAAAACTACCCAAGAGCCGTTAAAGATGCACATGGTCGTTTATTGGTTGGGGCTGCAGTTGGTGTAACTCCTGATACAATGGAAAGAGTTGCTGCATTGGTTAAGGTTGGGGTAGATGTGATTGCTATTGATACTGCACACGGACATTCGAAAGGTGTATTAGACCAAGTGAGTGCTGTAAAACAAGCATATCCAAATTTACAAATCATTGCAGGTAACATTGCTACTGGTGCTGCAGCTAAAGCTTTAGCTGATGCCGGTGCCGATGCGGTAAAGGTGGGTGTTGGTCCTGGAAGTATTTGTACAACCCGAATCATTGCAGGTATTGGAATGCCACAGCTAACAGCTGTAATGGAAGCTGCAGAGGCATTGAAAGGTACTGGTGTTCCAGTTATTGCCGATGGTGGAATTCGCTACAGTGGCGATATGGTTAAAGCCATTGTTGCTGGTGCAAATACAATTATGGCAGGAGGTTTATTCGCCGGTACTGAAGAAAGTCCGGGAGAAACAACCTTTTTCGACGGTCGTAAAGTTAAATCTTACCGCGGAATGGGTAGCATTGAAGCTATGAAAGATGGTAGCAAAGACCGTTACTTCCAAGATGCTGAAGATGAAGTGGCTAAATTGGTTCCAGAAGGTATTGTTGGTACTGTTTCTTATAAGGGACATTTGAGCGAAGTGGTTTACCAATTGGTTGGTGGATTGAAGGCGGGTATGGGATACTGTGGATCGTCTACGATCGACAATCTTCAAACAGCTAACTTCGTGAGAATAACAAATGCCGGTATGCGTGAAAGTCACCCTCACGATATTGCCATCACAAGAGAAGCCCCGAATTACAGCCGTTAATTCACACATCTTTGACATTTGTTGTGTTTTTTGCAACAAATAAATATTTTTCCGTTAGTTTTCGCATTTTTTGCGAATCTTTGCATCTTTATTTAATGTTTATGAAATACCTACGTAACATCCCTGTTGTACTTTTGCATCAAGTGAAATCGCAGTCACAATTTATTCAGTTTAGTTTTAGTTGTTTAGTTATCATTTTAGTAGTTAGCTGCGGTTCATTTAAAAACAAAAATGCTAGTCAGGGCTTGGAGGTAGACCCTATGGTAAATGTCAGTCCACAGTTCCGATTAGCATTTTATAATTTAGAAAATTTGTTTGATACCATTGATGGATCAAACGATGATGCCGAATTCCTTCCAAATGGAAAAAATCAATGGAATTCCGATAAATACCAAAAGAAATTAAAAAATATGAGTCGCGTAATTGACTCTATTCGCCCCGATATTTTAGGCGTTTGCGAAGTTGAAAATGCTTCGGTATTGTATGATTTAATGAGAAACGCTTCGCTATTTAAGTTTGGATCTTCATCAAACCCTTATAGGTTGATTCACAGAGAATCTCCAGACATAAGAGGTATTGATGTTGCACTCATCTATAACATGAAAAAGTTTAAAGCAACAGGGGTTTATGAAATTCCCGTGAAGTTGCACGACAATCATGCAACTAGAAATATTTTAGCCGTTCATTTATTTAACATTCAATCTAATGATAGTTTGGTTGTGTTTGTCAATCATTGGCCTTCTCGCTCACAAGGAGAAGAGAAATCTAGAATCAATAGAATATCTGCGGCAATGGCTTTGAGTGACTATCTAGAAACGAAATCTAATTTACCAAACAATTGGGCTGCCGTTGGCGACTTTAACGACAATCCTTCCGACAGTAGTATCCTTCATTATTTAAAGGCAGGGAATGAGTATGCCAGCGCTGTGAATTTGGCATTGATGTATAAGTTAAACAATCCTGAATTGGGAAGTTTGAAATACAATGGGAAGTGGGATTTGTTTGATCAAATCATTTTAAGTCGTTCATTGTACCATATCAATAGTCATTACGGAATTCCACAGCAACAGGTGTATAACCAAAGTTATTTAATTCAGGCTGATGGCAAGTATGCTGGATATCCTTTCAGAACTTATGGTGGTAAATTCTTTCTTAACGGATTTAGCGACCATTTGCCGGTATTTACCGATATGCAAATGGTAGACAAGCATTAAAAGCTGCATCTATTATTTCTGAGTTTACGATAAACAATTAGTGTTTACTTATGGCTGATTTTTTTGGCTCAAACTAACTGAGTTGATCGTTATTGATTAGGACTAAACGAGTTCTGTTCTCTATGTTTTTTTGAACTTTAAAAATGGAATACCATTGAGTGGAGGCGGTGTTTAATTCAATCTAAACATGATATACATAAAAAAAGACCGCCAAGGCGGTCTTTTTGAAATATCAGTAAAGAAGGATTTACTTCTTGTTGTATCTTCTCATGAACTTGTCGATACGTCCTGCTGTATCTATCAAGTTTTGTTTACCAGTATAGAAAGGGTGTGATTTAGAAGAAATCTCTAATTTGTACAAAGGGTACTCATTACCGTCTTCCCATTTGATTGTTTCTTTAGTGTCAACACAACTTTGAGTGATGAAACTGTAATCGCAACTCATGTCTTTAAATACAACTTTGCGGTAAGTCTTTGGATGAATATCTGGTTTCATTCTATGAAAAATTCGTTATTTAGGGCTGCAAATATAGTGAAATAGATTTAATAAATCAATTTAATTCAAATAAATTATTGAAGTTTAGTCTCCCAATCCATCAATACTTAAATTACTGCCACCCAAATCGATTCTATCGCTTGCCGATTTCTTACAATCGAACATACTTGGATCATAATTTTGAGGCGCATCGATCATATCTGCTTTGTAAGATAATTTGGAACTTTTCTGTAAGTCGTGCATAAAATATCCAAAAATTGGCATCGCCATCTGAGATCCTTGCCCCATTAAAGCACCTTTAACCCTCACACTTGGATCATCGGCACCAACCCAAGTAGCACATACTAAGTTTTTCATGACACCCATGAACCAACCATCGGCTGCACCTTGTGTGGTACCTGTTTTTCCGCCAATATGGCCTGAAATTTCAAATCTGCCTTTTAAACCAGCTGCAGTTCCATTGTCGACAACCTTTTTCAACATCGTGAACATAATCATGGCTTTTTCTTCACTCAAGACCTGATCATGTTTTGGTGTGTTAAATTCAGCCAACACATTGCCATCTTTGTCCTCAATTCTTGTAATGAACGATGGTTCTACCCATAGTCCCTTATTCACAAATGCTGAATATGCAGATGCCATTTCGAAAGGACTTAATTCTATAGTACCAAGGCAAATTGAAGGGACACGAGGAATACGATTTTTTGTAATTCCAACGCGTTCAGCAAATTGTCCTACTAGATCGGGACCATCATCACCAAGGCTTTTCATTACTTGTGCCGTAATTAAATTGTCGGATAACGCCAAACCTTTGGCCATTGTCCAAACTCCGCCCGAAGTGCCATCAAAATTCCTTGGCGACCATGTTTCACCTGTTTCCGTAATGAAAGTTGTTCTCTCACGCGGGAATTCTGTACATGGTGTGAATTTATTGATATCAATTGCGGTTGCATAGACTAATGGTTTAAATGTAGATCCGACTTGTCTGCGCGCATTGATGTTTACATGGTCGTATTTGAAGTATTTGTGGTCAATTCCGCCCACCCAAGCTTTAATATAGCCAGTTTCAGGGTCCAAAGCAATAAATCCAGCATGTAGCACTTTTTTAACATAAACCATACTGTCGTAAGGACTCATGGTTGTGTCTTTATCGCCATTCCAACTGAAGATTGTCATTTTTACAGGTTTTTTCAATTCGGCAATGATTTTATCTTGGTTATCGCCCAATTGTTCTTGAAGGTTTTTATATCTGGCTGTTTTTTTCAGTGCATCTTCAATGAAATTTGGAATGACTTTTCTATCGGTGATATAGCGCCATGGTTTTTCTTTTCCCCAACTTTGAGTGAATTTACCTTGAAGCGATGACATATGTTTTTTTACAGCATTTTCCGCATACTCTTGCATCTCACTGTTAATTGTGGTGTAGATTTTAAGTCCGCTACGATACAAATCATAATCATGTTCTCGGCACCATTTTTTCATAAATTCACCTAAGTAAGTTTTGAAATAGGGTGCCATGCCATCAATAGCAGCAGTACGGTATTGCAATTTTATAGGTTCAGCTTTGAGTAGATTTAAACTATCGTCTGACAGAAAATCGTATTTATTCATTTGTGTTAAAACCGTATTTCTGCGGTTTTTTGAATTTTCGGCATTGTATTTTGGATTGTATTTCCAATTCGCTTTGAGCATCCCAACCAAAACAGCTGACTCGTTGGTTGTGAGTTCTTTAGGGTGCTTATTGAAGAATTCTTGCGAAGCTGCTTCTATCCCAAATGATAAACCAGAAAAAGGAACAGTGTTTAAATAGAGTACCAAAATTTCCTTTTTAGTGTATCTGCGTTCAAGTTGTACGGCAATAATCCATTCTTTGAATTTTTGCATGATACGACCAATTTTGCCAGATGGTTTTTCAAAACGACTGAATAAATTTTTCGATAACTGTTGACTAATGGTGCTAGCGCCGCCATCTGTGCCTAGAGAAGCTAAGGCTCTCAGCGTTCCACGAATATCGATTCCGGAATGACTGTAAAAACGAATGTCTTCAGTGGCAATCAGTGCCTTAAAAACTTCTGGACTAATATCGTTAGGTCCAATGTTGGTTCTGTTTTCAAGGTAAAACTTACCGATAATGACACCGTCTTCGCCATAAATTTCAGAGCTCAGCGCATTTTTAGGATTTTCTAAATCTTCTACATCGGGCATGTCACCAAACAGACCATAGCCAACTCCTGTAAAAAACAACACTAAAAAGAGGATGCCTCCTCCAACGAAATACCAAAATTTTGGAATGATTTTAAAATTAGAATCGCTCATAAACGCCTTACAAATATAAGGTGTTTTTTCATTGCATTAAATTTTACCTTCTTTGAATAATTTCAAATAATCGGCTAACGTTAAATTATTCAGCATTAACTTCAAATTCTTTTCGGTAATCCAAGCCACATCGAATTCAAATACCCCTTTTGAAGCGAAGAAATCTGTTTGTTTGGTTAAATATTGTTGGTAAAATTTGGCTTTATCGGGCGTTGAAAAATTCTGAATGATAATGACATATTTACTGCCAATATTCACAGCTGTGCTCACTTCAATTGACTCCAACGAATATTCCTTTTTATTTAAATCACTCACATTGGCTTTAATCATATTGATGTTGCTCCCTTTTGGTATCACTAAAATACAATTCACAGGAGTCTTACCATTATGAATTTCGAAAGCATTTGGATCGCTGTTCACAATACTATCTTTCGGCGTGTTTTGCTCAATGTTTTTTCTTTTTTCAATGCTGAGAATACTGTGTGCACGCTCTGAAACATCTGTATTTGGATAATCTTGTGTGATTTGTTCAAAATACGACATCGCTTTAGGGTCGTTTAACTTCGCACAACAAAGCGCAAATACAAAGTCAAATCGAGGCTGCAATGAGTTACCAGCATACAATTTATCCGCTCCAAGTTTAATCTTTTTTGCTTCTGTAAATTGTCCCTTATTAAAAGAAAGAATCATAGAATCATAAAACTGAACAATTTCTTTACTTCCTTTTACTTTATCTGTATTTTCAGTTTTTGCCAAGTTGGGATTATCAAGTAATTTGATGTAAATGCTTGAAGGGAATCGTTTTCGCAATATTGTTTGAAATTCTTCTGCATCACTTTCGTTAAATACTAAACGAGATAATTTGATCAATTCATAATAAGCTTGGGCACACAAATCGCTTTTTGGAAATCTCTCAACCAGTGTTTTATAATAAGTAATTGCTTGGGAATTTTCATTTAAACGGTTTTGATAAATTTCTGCAGTTCTGAACAACGAAGTTTCAATTTCCTTTAATTTTAATTCTTGACTTTCAGTTGTAAGTGGAAGTTGGGCGTAAAATCTTTTTTCTTCTTGAGGGACATTGACCAATAAATTGGTATCTACCTTCGGTTCTTTAGATTTAACTGAAGAATCAGATTGATTGTTGTTATTCACCACAGAACTTTGTTTTTTAGAATTAAGCCTCCAAAAATCTTTATTCTCTCTTTTCCCCCAAATTTTTACAAATTCTTGCTCTCCCTTACTTCTAGAAATCATGTTGTAAAAAGGAAATGAACTGTTGGCATTCATATTTCCTAAACCGGCATCTGGATTTCCGGGCATCGACATGTTACTAATGTTTTTAGGTTGTGGAAGTTTAGATTGGGATTCCGCTAATTTTTCACGTTGTATGGCTTCTTTGATTTTAATCTTTCTCCAATCTTTATCATTCACCATTCGAATGAGAGAATCATTGGATTTGATTCGAATGAGGTTCTTCAGTAAATCACCAAAGATTTCGTTTTTTGCCAAAATGGCATCAAAATCAGGATGTTTTTCATCAATTGACTGATTGGCTGAATCGTAATAAGTGCCTGCCATCTCATATTGTTTTTGGTTGTAATAGATATCACCAATACTTAGATATGACGTGGTTTTTTGTGCAGGATCATTTTTAGAAAAATGAATGGAGGTTTTAAATTTTTCGATGGCCTGGTTCTTTCTCCCAGCATTCAATTCGTTTTTTGCAATTCTGTAATAAATCTGACCAATATAATCAACGTTTTTATCGTCTTTGAGCATTGCTAGGAGCACATTGTTTGCTTTTGCATAATTCTTTTGTTTTACAGAAAGAATTTCCACCCGAGAAATTTGTGCGTTAAATGAAATTTCATATGGAGGATTGAATCTAGGTATTTTTGCGAAATATTTTTCTGCTTTGTCGTATTCTTCAATGGCTTGATATGCCTGACCTAACGCAAAAAATGTTCTGTATTTGTCCATTCTATCAGAAATGGAAGGAAGTGCTTTTTCAAGCAGATCTGAAGATTGTTTAAATTTCTTTTGTTTATGGTAAATTGCTCCAAGGGTAAAGTTTGCCATAGGTAATAATTTAGCGGGCAGTTCCTTGTTGGCAAGTATTGATTGAGCTGATGCTTCTGCCTCAATAATTTTTCCTTTCAATAATAATGCTCTAACTGTCCACAATTTATTGATAAATTGCATTTCAGGCTCTTTATATTGGGTTGCCACATAGTCGAACAAGTCTAACGCCGCATTCGCATCACCCTTAAATAAATAAGCTTTTCCCATCAAATGATAGGCATCGTCGACCCATTTACTTTTTGGATGACGGTCAATCATGGTGCTGGTTCTTTTCACTACATCGTCCATAGCACTTTGATTGGCTTGCAATGCTTCAAGAGTGCCGTAGTTGAAAAGATCAATAGGTTTACGAAAATCATCTTTATATGCCTCACGAGAAACCTCCACGGTTTCTAACCATTTTTGTTCGGCATTGAAATACGTATTGTAGTGTGCAAGGGTGTTATGCCATTGTTTATAAAACCAACTTTTTTCGTTTTTACATGACCATAAACCAAAGCAGAGCAGGATGCAAACGCCTCGACCTATTAATTTTTCCTTGCGATGATTCATTGTGAATTGACTTAAAAACGATATTTTCGTATTTTTATTCCTCAAATTAACGAAATATTCTTTCAACATGGTAAAAAGAAGTCGCAAAATTATATCCAATCTTCGGAATAAACATCGTTTTGTTTTGATAAACGACACAACTTTTGCGGAAGTTTTCTCTGTACAGTTGACCCCGTTGAATATTTTATTAATTATCAGTTCACTTTTATTGGTGTTTGCGTTTTTATTGTATTTGCTCTTTGCATTTACTCCTATGAGGCATTTAATTCCCTCAAAAATAAGTGCTTCTGAAAAGCAGGAACTTTTAGAATTGAATCAACGTTATGAAGACCTTAAGCGTAGCATTGAGGTTAAAAATCATAAGTCGGAAGTATTGATGAATATTTTATCTGACAAAGAAGCGCTGTACGATTCAACTTCAGTGCGACCTACAAATGTAGAAAATAAAAAATAAAGAGATTGTTTAACCCATACATTATGAATTTGTTAAGTGGTTTTTTAGGTCTATTATCTTTCATTTATCAAGTTAAATTGTTATATTTGCAGTGTTAATTTATGCTAGGTAACAACAAAAACAAAGAAAAATCGAGCTCTAGTAATCAAGGCTTATTGAATTTAATAGGTCCTGGTACCGAAATTAAAGGTGATTTAATTTGTGAGGGGGACATTCGCATAGATGGTCGTGTAGATGGTACCATAAAAGTGGGGCAACGTTTGGTCATAGGAGAGAGTGGCGTTGTAAATGGAAATATTCAAGCAAACGAAGCAATCATTGCTGGATTTGTCAATGGGAACATCAAATCAAATCAATCAACATTGTTGCATGGTAAGTCAAACGTAAAAGGCGATATTCATACCAGTCAGATAATCATTGAATCTGGTGCAACTTTCAATGGTCGTTGTGTAATGAACACGAATGATCAATCTGTTCAAAATAACAGCAGTGTTGAAGAATAACAAGCGTAAAGAAGGAATTGAGAATGCGGGTGGATTTTTAAAATACACTTCAATGGCATTCCAAATGATAGCTTCAATTTTAGTCTGTGTGTTTTTAGGTCGTTATTTAGATACCCAATTCATAAACGATCCCTCAGAGATCGAAGACATTCATCATTTTCCTTTGTTTACGTTTATAGGTACGTTGGTAGGTGTAGCCGCCAGTTTGTATTTGGCCTTGAAATCATTAAAAAAATGAAAGTTTATAGTTTAAAAATGACATTTGTATTTATTGCAATTGTAGTGAGTACAATCGTTGGTAGTACCTTTTCGCATTTAAAGTTTGGGAACAGTATATACTTTGCTGCCTTGTATCAACTTCTCGTGTTTATTTTGTTGAAGTATTTTGTATCTAGAGGAGATCAAAAGAATGCAAATTCTCAAATAAGGAGAATAATGATCGCTTCGATGTTGAGAATGTTTTTGATACTTATGTTTTTAGTAATCACAATGTTAAATAGACCTGAGGTAAACATTCCTTGGACAATTGCTTATGGTTTGTATTTTCTTTTATTTTTAATGTTTGATATTTCTAAAAATCATATTAACTTGCGACCCGATTTCAAAACCATAGATGAAAACGGAAATAGCTGATAATCAATTGTTTTTAAAAAATATGTCATTCGTAAAAATATCATTCGTCACCATTTTAACAACTCTTTTTTCATTTTCGGCAAATGCCCAAACTGAAAATGAGCATGATGCAGCTACAACTTCGCATGAAATTGAGGCAAAGCATGAAAATGCTGCTGTGCATGGTAATGAAGCTACGGAACATGTAGAAGGACATGAGAAATCCACTAAGTTTGATCCGGGTAAAATGATCATGGAGCATATTGCCGATGCGCATAGTTGGCATTTATGGGGTGAGGGACATGATGCTGTGGCGATTCCTTTACCTGTAATTGTTTATACAAAATCTAAAGGGGTAACAATTTTCAGTTCTTCAAAATTTGAACACGGTCATGCTGCACATGATGGTTTTAAATTAAACGCTGAAGACCATATTGTTTGGGAAGACGAAGCCAATACTGAAAAAATTTACGACATCTCATTAACCAAGAACGTAATTGCAATGTTGATTGCGGTGTTGACGTTGTGCATTATCATAATATCAATGGCAAAATCTTATGTGAAACGTCAAGGAAAAGCACCTAAAGGCATTCACAATTTAATTGAGCCATTAATCATTTTCATTAGAGATGATGTTGCGAAACCATCAATTGGTCACAAAACTGATAAGTTTATGCCATTGTTGTTAACGGTGTTCTTTTTCATCTTCATTAATAATGTATTTGGATTGATTCCAATTTTCCCAGGGGGAGCAAACGTAACAGGAAATATTGCTGTGACAATGGTTTTGGCAATAGTTATATTTTTAACTGTTAATTTAAACGGAAATAAATACTATTGGAAACATATTTTCATGCCAGATGTACCTGTTTGGATGTATGTGATTATTATTCCTATTGAATTATTGGGTGTGATTTTGAAACCATTCGTATTGATGCTTCGTTTATTTGCAAACATCACTGCCGGACATATTATTATTTTAGGATTTTTTAGTTTGATATTCATTTTCGGAGCGATGAGCCCTGCAGGTGGTATCGGAGTAAGTCCTTTAAGCGTAGCATTCACTGTATTTATGGGGTTGTTAGAAATGTTAGTTGCATTTTTACAAGCCTTTGTATTCACTTTATTGTCGGCAATTTACATTGGCATGGCAGTAGAAGAACATCACCACTAAAAGAAACAATTTAACCAAAAAAATAAATCTATAATTATGAGTTTAATGAACACTCTTCTTCAAGCAGCTGATTTAGCAGCAGCTTACAGCAAAATGGGTGCCGCTATCGGCGCTGGATTAGCAGCTATCGGAGCTGGTATGGGTATTGGTCGTATTGGTGGAAGCGCCATGGAATCAATTGCTCGTCAACCAGAATCAGTAGGCGACATTCGTGCAAATATGATTGTAGCAGCAGCACTTATTGAAGGTGCTGTATTCTTTGCAATCGTTGTTTGTTTGTTAATTCTTTTCTTGTAAGTAAATCTGAGGGACCAATGCAAATTGGTCCCTTTAAATTTTAAAAACAAAACAAAATTAAAATGGGATTAGTAACACCTGCAATAGGATTAGTATTTTGGATGCTTGTAACATTTACATTGTTACTTGTAATTTTAAAGAAATTTGCTTGGAAGCCAATTTTAAGCTCAATTAAAGAACGTGAAGAAACAATTTCTGGTGCATTATCACAAGCTGAAAAGGCTAAAGAAGAAATGTCGCGTTTGAAAGGTGAGAATGAAGCATTGTTGGCACAAGCTCGTCAAGAACGTGACATGATGTTGCGTGAGGCAAGAGAAATTAAGGATAAAATAGTGAGCGATGCAAAGAATTCTGCTGATGAAGAGGCAAAGAAATTAATTGCACGTGCAAATGATGAAATAAACAAGCAAAAACTCGCGGCAATGGAAGAGTTGAAGAAAGAAGTGGCGAGTTTTTCAGTTCAAATAGCTGAAAAATTAGTTTCTGCTAAACTGGAAGATAATGCAGCGCAACAAGCATTGATTGCAAACCACATTTCAGATTTAACAAATCGTCCATCAGCCTAAAGTTATGTCAGATTTTCGAATAGCATCACGTTACGCTAAAGCACTTTTCGACAGAGCCGTTGAAACATCAACTTTAGATGTTATTAAAAAAGATATTGATCATTTGCGTTTAATGGCGAATGAAAGTAGAGAATTTGTTCTCTTCCTAGAAAGTCCATTATACAAAAAAAGTGTAAAGCAAGATGCGTTAAAAAAGTTGTTCGGTTCAGCAAATGAAACTACACAAAACGTATATCACTTAATGACAGAAAAATTCCGTGAGGCGTATATTCCAGCAATGGGAGATGCGTTCATGAGAATGTATAATAAACACAATCAAATTGTTGAGGTTACAGTTGTATCAGCAGTAACATTAGACAAGCATACCATTGGAGAAATTGAGAATTATGTGAAGGCAAATTCAGATGCTAAAACAATTCAAATGACCCAAGAAATTAAACCATCAGTGATTGGTGGATTAACCATTGAATTCGGTGGTAAAATTTACGATAACACCGTATCAAACCAAATTAGAAAAATTAAAAAAGAACTTCAATTAGCATAAACCATTATGTCACAAATTAGGCCAGACGAAGTATCGAGCATATTAAAAGACCAAATTTCTGGTTTTAATACTGCTGCGAGTTTAGAAGAAGTAGGTACCGTTCTTCAAGTAGGAGATGGTATCGCTCGTATCTACGGATTATTCAGCGTTCAAAGCGGTGAGTTAGTAGAATTTGAAAATGGCGTTCGCGCTGTTGTATTAAACCTTGAAGAAGATAACGTGGGAGCGGTATTGATGGGTAGCAGTGCTGAAATCAAAGAAGGTGATAAAGTAAAAAGAACAAACAAAATTGCTAGTATCAAAGTTGGTCATGGCATGCTTGGTCGTGTTGTTAATACTTTAGGTGAACCTATCGATGGTAAAGGTCCTATTGCCGGCGATCTATACGAAATGCCCCTAGAGCGTAAAGCTCCAGGTGTATTGTTCCGTGAACCAGTAAAAGAACCGTTGCAAACAGGTATCAAAGCTGTTGATGCAATGATTCCAATTGGTCGTGGTCAACGTGAATTGATCATTGGTGATCGTCAAACAGGTAAAACAGCAATTGCCCTTGATACCATTATCAACCAAAAAGAATTTTATGAAAACGGAAATCCTGTTTTCTGTATATATGTTGCTTGTGGACAAAAAGAATCTACAGTAAAGCAAGTTGTTAAATCATTAGAAGAAAACGGCGCAATGGCATATACCATTGTTGTTTCTGCACCAGCTTCTGCACCAGCTCCATTGCAATTCTTTGCACCTATGGCTGGTTGTGCAATTGGTGAATTTTTCCGTGATTTAGGTTTGCCGGCTTTGGTTGTTTACGACGATTTGTCTAAGCAAGCTGTTGCTTACCGTGAGGTTTCTTTGTTGTTGCGTCGTCCACCAGGACGTGAAGCTTACCCAGGTGATGTATTCTATTTGCATAGCCGCTTACTTGAAAGAGCTTGTAAATTGAATGCCAATGATTCAATTACTCAAAACATGAACGATTTGCCTGAAGGCTTAAAGGGTATGGTAAAAGGTGGTGGTTCTTTAACTGCGTTGCCAATTATCGAAACTCAAGCTGGTGACGTTTCTGCATATATTCCTACAAACGTAATTTCAATTACTGATGGTCAGATTTTCCTTGAGTCAAATTTATTTAACTCAGGTGTTCGTCCAGCAATTAACGTAGGTATTTCAGTATCTCGTGTTGGAGGTAATGCTCAAATTAAATCAATGAAGAAAGTTGCAGGTACACTGAAACTTGACCAAGCTCAATATCGTGAACTTGAAGCTTTCTCTAAATTTGGTTCAGATTTAGATGCTGCTACAAAATCAGTTTTAGATAAAGGATCTCGTAACGTTGAGATTTTGAAACAAGCTCAGTACAGTCCTTTCTCAGTAGAAAAGCAAATTGCTATCATTTACTTAGGAACTTCTAACTTGTTGAGATCTATTCCAGTAAACAAAGTTCGTGAATTTGAAACTTCTTATTTAGATTACCTAGAAGCAAAACATAAAGATACATTGAACGCTTTGCGTGCTGGTAAATACGACGATTCAATCACTTCAGTTTTAGCTAAAGCTGGTGCTGAAATCGCACAAAACTATTCTGCTTAATCGTTAACTATGCCAAGTCAAAAGGAAATACGAGCGAGAATTTCATCTACCGTTGGTACTCAACAAATTACCAAGGCTATGAAATTGGTTTCGGCTACCAAATTGCGTAAGGCAAGTGAGGCTATTGTAAAAATGCGTCCTTACGCATTAAAATTACAGGGTATCATGTCTAACCTACAAGATAGTGCTGACGACGAGCGTTTGGCAGTTTACTTCCAAAAACGTGAAGTTAAAAGTGTTTTGATGGTTGTAGTTACTAGTGACCGTGGACTTTGTGGTGCTTTCAATGCGAACGTTGTTAAACGTGCAAAGTATTTGTTAGAAAACAACTACAAAGACTTGGTTAAAAAAGATAAAGTTAGAGTTTTATGTGTTGGTAAAAAAGGTGCTGAAGGATTAAAAAGATTGGGTTTCAATTGTGATACTACATACGTATCAAGTTTGATAGACTTATCTGCAAATTCAGCCTTCGATTTCTCTCAATATGTAATCGATCAATACACATCAGGTTCTTGCGATACGGTTGAAATTGTTTATAACCAATTCAAAAATGCTGCAACGCAAATTTTAACTAATGAAGTGTTGTTGCCTATTTCTAAAGTGAATTCTTCTAAAGATGCTTTAAATTCAGATTATATTTTCGAACCTGGTAAAGTTGAAATTTTACAAGATTTGATTCCTAGAAGTTTAAAAACTCATATTTATCGTGCGTTTTTAGATTCTCTTGCTTCTGAACATGGTGCACGTATGATTTCAATGGATAAAGCTACAGATAATGCTGGCGAATTATTGAGATCTTTAAAACTTGCGTATAACCAAGCGCGTCAAGCTGCAATTACCCGTGAAATCTCTGAGATTGTTGGTGGTGTTGCTGCTTTAGAAGGTTAAAATATTATACTTACAAAACAAAAAAAAGACGCTTTTCAGCGTCTTTTTTTTGTTCTGTACTTATAATCCTAAACTTTCAATTCCAAACTCTATTTTTATTCTTCGTCTAATCTGAATACTTGAATGTATTTATGTGTGCCTTTAATTTTTTGCACCAATTGCTCAAGATGATCAGCCGTATTCACCATTACCTCTACTTGTCCTCCGAATGTTCCATCATCATTTGCCCGAATATTAATGGCTTTCATATTGACTTCCATATCTTTTGATATAATATCGGCAATTTTACTCACAATTCCAACATCATCAATTCCACTCACGCTCAATTTGGCATCAAATGATTTCTTATAGCCATCAATACGCCATTGCGTAGGGATGATTCTATAGCCGTATTGACTCATTAATCGCGTGGCATTGGGACAATTGGTTCTATGAATTTTTACTCCATCGCTTACTGTAATGAAACCAAAAATAGAATCACCAGGTAGGGGATTACAGCACTTAGAAAGTGAATATGGCATCTCAAAATCATCTCCAATGATAATTTGTTTAACCAATTTCTTTTTCTCAGTAACAGTTGCAGATTTTGGTTCTCCCGTTTTAATTTTTGGCGGAAATAAAATTTCCATCAATAATTCTTTGTTGATTTTGATTTTACCTTCTGAAACCGCTTGGAAAAATTCATTGTTGGAATTGTATTTATAATATTTAACCATTGCTCCAACATGTTTATCAAGAAAATCTAAATGATGTTTTCTAAACAACCTTTGTAAAATACTCTTACCTAAACCCGCTTGTTTGGATTTTTCATCTTTTAAAAATTCACGTATTTTTCCTTTTGCTCTGGCAGTATGAACTACATTCAACCAATTAGCGGTTGCCCTGTATTTTTGTGTAGTAATGATTTCAACGATATCGCCATTTTTTAGTAAATGATTGATGGGTACCAATTTGTTATTCACTTTAGCACCAATGGTTTTCATTCCTACTTCGGTGTGAATGGTAAATCCAAAATCTAATGCCGTTGAACCAACTGGCATGGGTTTTACGTCTCCTTTTGGTGTGAAAACATAAATTTCTTCACCCAATAGTGAATACCTGAATTCATTAACCAAATCGAGAGCCGATAAATCATTGTTTTCAATGGTTTCTTTTACAGCATTGATCCAATGTTCAAAAGCTTCTTCTTGAGGCGTATGTGATATCCCCGGTTGATCTGCTTTGTATTTCCAATGCGCGGCAAGTCCACGTTCAGCAATATCATCCATTCGTTTTGAGCGGATTTGGACTTCTACCCAGCGTCCTTTAGGACCTAAAACTGTGGTGTGTAAGGCCGAATATCCATTGTTTTTGGGATGACTCAGCCAGTCGCGTAAACGTCCCTCATGAGAACGATATTTATCCGTAATGATAGAGTAAACCCTCCAGCAGTCTGCTTTTTCTAGGAAAATTGGAGAATTTACAATAACCCTAATGGCAAATGCATCATAGACTTCTTCAAATGGAATGCCTTGCTTGACCATTTTACGATGGATGCTATAAATGCTTTTAGGCCGACCTTTAATTTCTGTAATATCCAGTCCTGAAGCATCTAATTCAAGTTTTATTGGTTCAATGAATTCGCGAATGTATCGTTGACGGGATAATTTAGATTCGGCAATTTTATGTGAAATTTCACGATAAGCAATCGGCTCTGTAAATTTCAGAGCAAGGTCTTCCATTTCGGTTTTAATTGCATTTAAACCCAATCTATGTGCCAATGGGGCATAGATGTAAAGGGTTTCCGATGCAATTTTAAGTTTTGTATTTTCCGAAACAGAGCCTAATGTTCTCATGTTGTGGAGTCGATCACAGAGTTTAATTAAAATAACCCTTAAATCTTCTCCCAAGGTGAGAATCATTTTTTTGAAATTTTCTGCTTGTATGCTAGAATCTCTATCAACAGTTTCAAAAACGACAGAGATTTTTGTTAATCCATTGATGATTTCAGCTACTTTGTTACCAAAGCGATGATCAATATCATCGAGGGTAATTTCAGTATCTTCAACTACATCATGTAACAAAGCACAAACAACAGAAGTTGTTCCAAGTCCTAATTCACCCGCTGCAATTTGAGCAACTGCAAGTGGGTGAAAAATATAGGGTTCACCACTTTTACGAACAGTGCCCTCGTGAGCCCGTGCTGCCAAGTCGAAGGCAGCACGAATCACAGATATTTTATCTTTGGGAAGATCTTTCCCTAAAGTTTTGAGTAGTGTTTTGTAGCGTTTCAGTAATTCGCTACGGTAAGCTTCATAAACCTCTCCTTCAAGTAATGCCATTGGCAATTATTTACTTAACTGAGCGAAATATTTAAAGAATTGAGGGATGGTTTCAATTCCTTTGAAATAGTTAAAAATTCCGTAATGTTCATTCGGTGAGTGAATTGCATCGCTGTCTAAACCAAATCCCATTAAAACGGTTTTTGTTTCAAGTTCTTTTTCAAACAATGCAACAATTGGAATACTTCCACCGCCACGAGTTGGAATTGGTTCTACACCAAAAGTTTCTTTCATGGCCATAGCAGCGGCGTTGTAAGCGTTGCTGGTCGTAGGTGTTAAAACTGGTTCGCCACCATGGTGTGGAGTTACTTTTACGGTCACACCAGCTGGAGCAATACTTTCGAAATGCTTTTGGAAAATCTCAGTGATTTTTTCGCTGCTTTGATTTGGAACCAAACGCATTGAAATTTTGGCATATGCTTTTGAAGGAAGTACAGTTTTTGCACCTTCACCAATATACCCCCCCCAAATACCATTCACATCTAACGTTGGTCTGATACCTGTTCTTTCGATGGTTGTAAATCCTTTTTCACCTTGAACATCCGCAATGTTTAAGTGCTTTTTATAATCTTCTAAATCGAATGGAATTCTACCTAAAGCCGCTCTATCTTCAGCAGAAACTTCAGCTACATCGTTGTAGAACTCAGGAATTGTAATGTGTCTATTTTCGTCGTGTAAGCTAGCAATCATTGTGCAAAGCGCATTGATTGGGTTTGCAACAGCACCGCCATATACACCGCTATGCAAATCAATTCTTGGTCCAGTGACTTCAACTTCAACATAACTTAAACCTCTAAGTCCAACGTCAATTGAAGGACAATCATTTGCAATGATACCCGTATCAGAAATTAAGATTACATCTGCTTTTAATTTTTCTTTGTGAGATTTGCAATAGGTACCTAAATTATTACTTCCAACTTCCTCTTCACCTTCAATCATAAATTTAATGTTGCAAAGGAGGGTATTGGTTTGCATCATGGTTTCAAATGCTTTCAAATGCATAAAGAATTGTCCTTTATCATCACAAGCGCCACGTGCATAAATTTTATTATCAATGATTGTAGGTTCGAAAGGCGGCGTGTTCCACAGTTCATTTGGTACACTTGGTTGAACATCATAATGACCATAAACCAAAACAGTTGGAAGGCTAGGGTCAATAATTTTTTCACCGTATACAATTGGGTTGCCCGCAGTTTCTTCAAGAACCACATTGTCGGCGCCAGCAGCTTTCATGAATTCTGCCACTTTTTCAGCACATTTACGAACATCACCTGCATAAGCAGAATCTGCACTGATGCTTGGAATACGCAATATATCAAACAATTCGCTTAAAAAACGATCTCTGTTTGATTCAATATAATTGTTAGTTGACATAGTTGCAAGTTACAAATGAATTGCATTTTCTGCAATTAATAATGTTCCTTTTTTATGCAGAATGCACAAATAAATGTCTTAAAATGATTCTTGACCCGAGGGGTCGTAGAGAACTGTTTAGTTTTGAGGATTTTTTTCCCCAGTATTTAATTTTGAATTCGCCTTTCGGGCTTTCGCTTCCTTTGCTTTGAAGTCTCTAAAAAAATAGAAAACACAAGCGAAAACTACAGCAGTTAAAATAACTTCCCAAATAAATACATTCCCTTTGAATGCGTTAATTGATGCGTCTAATGTGTCTTTCATGTTGCAAAGATAGCGTATGATTCCATTTAAGATTCTAAATTGATTACCGGAATTTCTCCTTCAACCACCAATCGACCTAAAGTTTTAGTTTTTACTTCGTCGATGCTCACACCAGGAGCAATTTCTTTTAATTCAAAACCTCTTTCTGTGATTTCAAATACACCCAATTCTGTGACAACTTTTTTCACGCATCCCAAACCAGTCAGCGGCAACGAGCATTGTGGTAATAATTTACTTTCGCCAGCTTTGTTGGTATGTTGCATGGCAACAATAATATTCTTAGCAGATGCAACTAAGTCCATTGCGCCACCCATGCCTTTTACCATTTTGCCTGGAATTTTCCAATTTGCAATGTCGCCATTATCACTCACTTCCATTGCACCCAAAACTGTTAAATCTACTTTACCTGCTCTAATCATACCAAAGCTTGTAGCACTGTCGAAAATCGATGATCCATTGACCATAGTAATCGTTTGTTTACCAGCATTGATTAAATCGGCATCTTCTTCACCCTCAAAAGGGAACGGGCCCATACCAAGCAATCCATTTTCACTTTGTAAAACAACTTCAATGCCTTCAGGGATATAATTGGCTACCAACGTTGGTATACCTATGCCTAAATTAACATAATACCCGTTTTTTAACTCCTTGGCAATGACTTTTGCAATTCCGAACTTGTCTAACATGTTTCACAAATTTCATTAAAAAAACTGAATTTCATACCATTATTTTGACAAAAGCTTTTGAATGCTTTCAACGGTAAATTGAGGTTTTCCAATGGCCCTATTTTTTATTGTCGCTACGCGCTGTAAATAACCCCTCGCTTGTTCTGTTTCTCCAAATTGTAAATGCAATTCTGCTAAATACATACACGCTTCAACATTGTCGGGATTTAGATTCAATGTCATGAACATCGATTTTTTCGCCTCGTTAAAATTTCCCTCAATAAAATAACATGAAGCCAAGTTTAAATGTGTTAATTCATGTTTTTTCGCAAGTTTTAATTGCGAAAAGAGAATCTCTTTGGCCTTTACGATTTCTTTATTTCGAATCAAACAGTTGGCATATTCTGCCCCAAAATCGAGATTCAATTTCATTTTGGAATAGGCAAAAGAATACCAATCTAAGGCTTTTTGAATGTTTTGAGATTTGTCAAATGATTTTGCAATCCTGTAACATGTCCAAGCATCAATTTCCTCGTGATTCAATTTCTCGGATATCGCAACAACCTCAGAATGTTGTCCCTTCAAATAAGCCAACAATAATTCATCGGTTAAACTTTCTTTATTTTTCAACAATTCCTCAGCTTTTTGTAGGAAAAATGGATTGGAATCAAATTTTTCGAAGTAACTCAAATAAGCTTTGATTAAAGATTCTTTGCTCGGATTGGGATTATTAACTGCATATAAACCGAGTAGTTTGCCTTTATCTTTTTCTAAATTCAAAATTTTTGAGGGACGCTGAATTTTGTGGTCGTGAACAAGTACGTGTGGAATGTCTTCCGATCCACTTGCCGGCATATGGCATCCAACACAGCCATTTTTATGGATTTGCTGAGCTGTATTTAATTGACAACTCTTGAATCTGCTTTTTGTGGTTTGTTCAAAATGGCAATTTTTACATTGTTGGTTAAAGGTTTGAATTTTTGTTTTCTTGACACTTACATGAGGGTCATGACAATTGATACAAGTAAAATTTATTTGTGGGTTGTAGATTTCAGTATTGGTTTTATTGGATTGAATAAAGCACTGACTTTTTTGAAATCTGTCTGAATGACCGGCCATCACAAAATAATCGTTATTCGAGTATTTAGGCATATAAATTTCAAAGACATCAGATAATTTCATTCCTGGTCTAAAATCTGTGAATTTTTTCCCTGGTTTGAGAACGTTATTTCCTTGTAAATGACATCTTTGACAAATATCGATTTGGAGGGAAAAAGGAAGTCGTTTAGGATTCACAATTGACCTATCGGCCATTTTGCGGGTGTCAACCAAAATTCCATTTCTTTTCTGATTTACATGTAATTCACCTGGGCCATGGCATCGTTCACAATCAATTCCCATGGGGATTTTCTCGAAAAAGTTTACAGATTCAGCATTTACCTTTGGAATGGCATTGTGGCACGACATACATTCAACATCAATTTTGCGGTGAAATGATGTATTTGAAACTTCAAAACCAGGGGGTAAATCCCATTTGCCTTTTTGAGTGTAGTAGGTTAGGGGAGCCTGGAAAATAAATCCATTATCCGACCAAAAATGGCTGTTTGTATGTTGGCCACTTCCAATGATATGTGAAATTTCTTCGGTTCTTGAATGAATGGTGTCCTTGTTATTGAGTCTATATTCTTTGATGAATAACTTCGATTTCTCCCAAAATGGAAAGTAATATAAATCGCGATTCTTGTCGTAAATAGGTTTGTTTTGATTGAAATTTCCTGCAGATTTTGAGGTAGATGCAAAGTTGAAACTTTGACCCATACCCGTGTGAATAAATGTTGAATGTTTATCGGAATGGCAACCTTTACAAGTTTCCATGCCCACGTAATCCACAGTGTCGTTTAAATTCAGGAAAAAGCCCGTATCTTTCTGGGTATTTCCATTGAAACCCTGGAAGATATTTGTGTAAAATAAAGCAGATATTATGGTTAACGTAAAAACGCCAACTAATACAATATTTCTTACCCGAGACTTCATTTGGTTACAGGCAAAAATAAGACAAATATGCTAGGAATTACATCCCAAATTCTAATTGCCAGTCGATCACACCGCCAATTAGATTCCTCACGTTTGTGAATCCGTTTTGTAGTAAAAATTGTTGTGCTGTTGCACTTCTTTTGCCTGAACGGCAATGAACAATGATTTCTTCATTTTTCCAATCTGCAATCTCATCTAATTGACCTGGCAATTCACCTAAAGGGATTAATTTACCCTTTAAATTAAACTCGTCGAATTCATATTGTTCTCTAACATCTAAAATGTTAATTGCTTCATTAGCGTCGATTCTACGCTTTAATTCGATTACAGAAATATCTTGGATCATTGATTATTGTTTGAAAAATTGAGATGTGCCCATTTGACCATTGGAGAGGGTCACTCTTGCCAAATATAAGCCAGATTTCAAATTTGATATGTCAAAAATTTCATTATGACCATTTTTAATTTGAATGACTCTACCTGAAAGGTCTAATATTTCAGTTTTGGCAACTACACCTGAGCTTGGGAAGATTTGAATGAAATTAGTTGATGGATTTGGAAAAACATTCACACTAATTTTTTCAATTTTCTTATTTGAAAAAGTATAATCTACACGTTCGCCAAAAAGCATACGGATCATTGGTGTGCCCATGATAGTATAATCTGCTTTTTCCCAACTACCCAACAAATTATAAAATAAATGCGGATTTGCTTGTTCTTTTTGATTGTAGCGATAGTTATTGTCGTAACCAACATTCAATACATAAGGCATGTTTTGAAGCCAGCCAACATAATATTTCCCTGCAGGTAAATGAATCGTAGAATCGAAGAAAAAATAATGAAACAGATTGATAGAATCTCTATAAACAGGTCTGTCAACATTCATTTCGTAAACCAATTGGTCTTTATTGTCGGCACTACCTACAGGCGAAAGTGCTCGCCAAATTCTAATTTTAAAACTACGTTGACTTACATCTGCATTGGTATGGGTGAAATACATTGAAACGCCTCTCAACGAATCATCTTTTATTGTATTAAACTCCATAGCAAATTGTCCTTTTATATTGCCTAAATAGGCGTAATCCAACCCAAATCCTCCCTCTGCAGAACCATCGTCATAAGAATACCACGGCAAAAATTCATGCGTCATAACAACTTTATTGTTATTGGTGGTTGAATTATAATTGTCTGGAGTTACATCATTACTCTGGGGAGCAATTTGATAGGTGAACTTTAAAGAAGGTACAGCAGTGGATAAGGTGTCGAAGAACGGAACATCAAATTTTTCGACAGTATCTGAGCTCTTTGTAATGTTTCTTGATGATAAGGCAAATGGTTGGATGAAGATTTGTTTATCAAATCGGTTTTTAATATCCAATTGAAAACGCGTTTGAACAGCATTTTTCTGGTATAAATTTCCAACTTTAACTTTTGGTCCCAATCCTTTTATATTTGAATTCGATTTATAGTGGGTGTATGGAACGTTGAAGTAATCTTTGCAAATACCATTGGTTACATTCACAATTCCAACATCTTCGATAAAGTCGTTTGAAATATTTCTGCTTCTGTCCATGCGGATATAATCGATATTCCAGTGATTTAAATTACCCGTAGATTTTGTAAAATTGACCCATCTAAATTGAAAGTCTTTGTATAAATAATCCAAAGAGTTAACAGGAATGTAAACTTGCTTGAATGTGTCTTTTTCCATTCCTCCAACACTCCAAACACGGACCCATTGTTTTTTAGAATTTTTGAAGAATAAAATAAGTGAATCTTCAACTTCTGGAATATCACCAAGGCCTTGTGGTTGGTAAAAAAAACTCAGATAAATGTTATCGGATATTTGATAAGGGAATGAAGTGGCTCCTTTGAAATAAAATTGAAGGTTAATGGGTTGAGAAGTTAGACTGTCGGCAAAGACCATTTTTTGCTTGTCTAAATTGGAATAAGGTTTTCCGTAATGATTGAGATGATCGAATGTCGCAACTTGGTAATTTGGAGGATTGACGCCAAAATTTGGATTCACCCAAACTTGAATATCGCACCATTTTTTGCTATCCGGATAACCAAAGTTCTCGTAAGAGAAATCTTCAAAAAAAGGTAATGCCAATGTATCGGTTATCTTGTAAGATATGGACGCATCAACTGTAGGTATCTTAAGTTTTGATTTTCTGTAACTGTCTGAATTTAAAGGAGTAATAGAAATTGGTTGAGCCAAAATTCTTGTAGAAA
>JACCDW010653464.1_pt1 | contig 29825 bp, 28 predicted proteins | sample 7449781 | NCBI WGS metagenome assembly JACCDW01 (sample SAMN15323449, study PRJNA562643) | freshwater metagenome | isolation source: river surface water | place: USA:Blue River Watershed | collected 2017-08-18
CTCATTACATCAAAAAAAGCTTCAGGACTATTTTGATGTCCACGTTTAAGCATCATTCGTATAGATTGCAATACTGAAGATAATGATGCATGTTCTTCATTGATGATCCGTATGCTGATGTGTTGCATGTTTGACTCCTCGGTTAAGCAGATTAAATCGCAGTGTTTGTCATAACAGGTGTAAGCAAGAACTTGATGAGGTCTGGAACTTTTTTAATTTTTTCGCCAAATGGGAGTGTGCCTGCACCTCTGAAGAAGAGCCCCTTTTTCATATCTCCCTCAAGTGCGTGACTCAGTTGCTGATCAATACAGAATTGACCGATATTTGAATCTCCATCACGCAAGCCGCAATGCAGTAAGCAGTCAAACGACATGTTGCACTTGGCTTTTTGATGAGCTCTTTCTTGGAGAATTGGCAATATGCGCAAGTACTTATCTAGCCACGGCGTTCTAACCGCTCGAGCAGGTAGTCCTGCAACACTTACGAATTCAACAATGTCCTGCGGTTTAGCTTGAGCCAAAATTTCCTTAAAGACCTGTGAAGCATCGCACTCTTCAGTTACTGCAAATGCCGTTCCCAGTTGAACGCCGCTTGCTCCGAGCTTTTGAAGACGCAAAATCTCAGCGTGGCTGTTAATACCGCCAGCAGCGATAAGTGGTATCTGATGTTCAAGACCTGAAGCTTTAAAAAATTCAAGAATTTGCGGTATCGCAACGTCGAACTCAAAACGCGAATCGCGAAGATCAGCCACCTTTGCCGCCCCTAAATGACCGCCTGCTAGTCTGGGGTTTTCAATGATGATTGCATCTGGTATCCGGCCTTTCTTTTCCCACTTACGAACCAGAAGTTGAACACCGCGTGCATCTGAAAGAATCGGGATCAATGCAACTTCTGGATGATCTTTTGTTAACTCAGGGAGATCTAGAGGCAGACCTGCACCAACAACCAAGGCATTAGCGCCACTTTTGATTGCTTGCTTGATGTAGCCCTCATAGGCACTTAGCGCCTTCATGATGTTGACGGCTATCCAACCTTGTCCGTTGGAATTTAATTTTGCAGTTTTAATCTCACGGTCAAGCGCTTCAAGATTTGCGGCATCAATCTGAGCCCGCGCATCGGGTTCTTTATCCAAATGACCCGTTTTATTCATCAAATCAGGATGACGGCGACGTAAGTCGACTGAAGAAATGGTTCCCATGCCACCTAATTTGGCAACAGCAGAGGACAAGCCGGAGGCTGAAACTCCAACGCCCATACCGCCTTGAACTATTGGCAATAGCGTTTGACCTTTAATATTTAGTGGCTTGAGGCCTGCAGCTTCTGTCTGGGTTAACCAGTATGTTGCGTCAGTGTTCATAAGAAGTCTCCTTGAGATGTTGAAACTTCTTAATGGCTTTGAGATGCAATAGGTTCAAACTGCGGAAACAGGAGATTGTTTTCAGTATGAATGTGTTCTATTAGATCTTCAGTCAAGCGAGCAGTTCCAGCGTAGAGGGCTTGCCATGTATTGCATGCACCGTCAGGTGGCTGGTGGTTAGACGTTAAATTCACTAATCTTTCGAGTTGCGCTCCGTGGCTCACATGCTCGTGTCTCATCATGCCAATGGGGTGAACAAGCATTGGGTTTTTGCCTGCTTTCAACATTGGAAAAAGAATTTGTTCTTCTTTTTCCATGTGCTCTAACAGTTCACCTTCCATTGTTTCAAGGTGCTTTGCTAATCCATTGGGTACCTGCGGATGCTCACGATGAACAGCTTCAACGCGGCGTGCCATTCGAATCAGCTCGGGGAGCTGCTGACGGTGCACCTCATGAAAGCGGTTAAGAATGTGATCAACAAGCTCAGTTGCACTCGGCATTGTTGGAAGTTCTTGTTTGTCCTCTAGGGCGTGAAGACTGTTCATGACATCTGAAGCATGGATTCCCTTGGCAGCGCATGCATCTTGAAGTGATTGTTGTCCACCGCAACAGAAATCAAGTTTTAGCTTTCTAAATACAGCTGTCGCACCAGGGATCTGAACAGCTAGAGTTCCCAAGCTTTGAGTAGCATTTGCTGATGATGAATTCTTCGTGTGAGTCATGATTTTCCTTTAAACATTCATACGACATGAATCTATTATAGAATAAGATTCATAAAAAATGAATGTTTTCTGGAAATCTGAAATTTTCCAGCAAAATTAGATAAATTTGAAAAGGATTAGTGGTGAGACTGACTCAAAAAACGGACTACGCATTACGTGTGTTGATGTACTGTGCATTTCATCAAGACAAGGAGGCGCCTTCAACAATTTCTGAAATCGCTGAGTCTCACAAAATTTCACGCAGTCATCTGATGAAGGTGGTTATGGAATTGTCCGCACATGGTTGGCTATCCACAACTAGAGGTAGAGGGGGTGGAATTCGATTATTGGTTCCAGCCGACGAGATCAATATTGGTGAAGTTGTTAGGAAAATGGAGGACAACTTCACGATGGTCGAGTGTTTTAGCGTTGCAGGTAACTCATGCCAGATTGATGGACGATGCAAACTGAAAAACGTGCTGACACAAGCGTTGGATGCATACATGAGGGTGTTAGATGGTGTGACATTAAAAGATTTGGTCACTAACAGTATCACGATGATCCCTTTGACCATGATGTTCAAAAAGAACTGATTGGATCAATTAGCCAGTAAATATGCAGACCATTCATTGCTGTATTTCACGATGTCCAAACAGTCCATCGGTGAGCCAAGTTTTTGGCATGAGACAAATTGAAAGAAGATTTTTTGAGTCAATTTGATCTCTGACAAGTTACAACGCAGTCATCTCTTTTAGTCTGAACGCTTTATTTCAATTTCTAACTTGATTGAGAAACAACTTATGAATCGTCCTTTGAATTCAAACCTATTCATCGAGGCCATCAACTCCATGCCAGCACAAGCGATCAGTGTCGATGTGCTTAAAGAGAAGTACCTAAAGGACGGCGAGCAATGCGTGGGTGAGCTGTTTGACCGTGTGGCTAAAGCTTTGGCAAGCGTAGAAGCGCCAGAGCTGAGAATAGATTTTGAAAAACACTTTCGCGAAAATTTAGAAATCGGTGCCATTGGTGCCGGTCGGATCATGAGTGCGGCGGGTAGTGGTATTCAGGAAACTTTGATCAATTGCTTTGTACAACCTGTGGGCGACTGCATTCAAGGCACTGACGAAACAGGCTACCCCGGAATTTACGAAGCGTTGCGTGAAGCCGCTGAAACCATGCGCCGAGGTGGTGGCGTGGGGTATGACTTTTCGCGCATTCGTCCACGTGGTGCACGAGTTAAAGGTACGGCGTCTATCGCATCGGGGCCGTGCAGTTATATCAATGTGTTCGACCAATCATGCGCCACGGTCGAAAGCGCAGGCGCACGGCGTGGTGCGCAAATGGGTGTGCTTCGAATTGATCACCCCGATGTAATTGAATTCATCACCGCCAAAAGAACACCTGGACGTTGGAACAACTTCAACGTGTCCGTAGCTGTCAGTGATGAATTCATTCGTGCGGTGAGGGATGATATGTCTTGGAACTTGTTGCATGTGGCACAACCTAGCGAAGAGTTGCTGGCAAGAGGGGGGCACCAACGCGCAGATGGTATGTGGGTCTATGCGTCTATGCCTGCGCGTGAGTTGTGGGATTCAGTAATGAAGTCAGCCTATGACTTTGCAGAGCCAGGTATTTTGTTTCTCGATCAGATCAATCGAGACAACAACTTACGTGCTATCGAAGCCATCACAGCCACCAACCCATGTGGCGAACAACCGCTGCCACCATATGGTTGCTGTGATTTAGGTCCTGTGATCTTGCCCCGGTTTGTAAGTCATCCTTTTGCGCATGGAGGGGAGGCAAGTTTTAATTTCACAGCTTTTGCTAAAGCCGTCAAACTGCAAGTACGTGCGCTTGATAACGTGCTTGAATTAACGCATTGGCCCTTGCCACAGCAAAAAGACGAAGCCCAAGCTAAACGCCGTGTGGGTGTGGGCTTCACTGGGCTGGGCGACTCCTTGGTCATGTTGGGCTTGGGTTACAACTCAGAAGAAGGACGTGCAGTGGCTAAACGCATTGCGGAGGTTATGCGTGACGCAGCGTACACCGCCTCGGTGGAACTTGCGAAAGAAAAAGGTGCCTTCCCACGTTTCGATTCCGAGGCCTATTTGGCCGAAGGCACGTTTGCAAGCCGTTTGCCAGAAGCAATCAAGCAAGAGATTCGAAAATACGGCATACGCAATAGTCATCTGTTGTCCATCGCACCCACAGGTACCGTGAGTTTGGCATTTGCAGATAACGCATCTAACGGAATTGAACCCGCGTTCTCTTGGACGTACATGCGCAAAAAGCGCGAGGCTGATGGCACCACCACACAGTACGAAGTGCAGGATCACGCGTGGCGCGTTTACCGTGAGCTGGGAGGTGATGTGAATCATCTGCCACCGACTTTCATTAGCGCGTTGGAAATGAATGCACACGACCATATCGCCATGATGCAAGTGGTGCAACCATTTATAGATACAGCCATTTCTAAAACCGTTAACGTACCAGCGGACTATCCGTATGAGGATTTCAAAGACTTGTATCTACAAGCATGGCGCGCAGGTCTAAAGGGGTTGGCTACTTACAGACCCAATGCCATCTTGGGTGCAGTGCTCGAACTTAAGCCATTGACGCAAGAGGGACAAACAGCCAAAGCCGACGTTACTACTGCTGTGGATCCTATGCGGACGGTGATCGAAAGTCGCCCCAAAGGCGGACTGGATGCGGTTGCTGAGAAGATTGAATACTGGACGCATGAAGGTCAAAAAACACTGTACCTCATTGTTTCGTTCTTGCCTGTGGAGCGAGCAGATGGCTCGGGTTGGATTGATAGGGCGATTGAGTTCTTTATGCCTGTTGGTCAAAATGGCGAGTCTCAGCAGTGGATGACCTCTAGTATGCGACTGCTGTCGCTGGCCGCACGGGGTGGTTTTTTAGAGCGTGCTCTGAGCGACATGCGTAAAGTTGCTTGGGACCGAGGCCCTGTGCGTCATGGCTTCAAACTCAGAGAAGATGGCACACAGGTGCCGCTTTGGCATGACTCAGAAGTTGCGGCTATAGCCTTTGCGATTCAAAATATTCTTGAATTGCGTGCGATTCGTAACAGCGAAAGCAACCAGGCTCCTGCCGCAACCCAAACTGTAAACGTGTCAGTCTCAAGTAGCAACACTAAGGTTGGCGTTATGGCGGGCAAAAAATGTCACGACTGTGGTGCCCCTGCTGTTATTCGTAAAGATGGATGCGAATACTGTACTCAGTGCGGCCATGTGGGGGCGTGTGGTTAGGTGTATCGACTTTGTAAGTGTGAGGTTGTTGCATGTAGTTCTTTGGAACTATGTGTAAGGGTGTTGTTGACCGATTAAAGTCGATGTACTCATGAGAAACACGGCATCACTTTCCACCAAGCTTGTACGAATCGGCGCATCCCTGCTGGTTGTTGCGCTTGTGTCCATAGGTCTCACACTTTGGGTTACTTGGCGGCTCAGTGGCGGTGCTGCTGCTTTAAATGAAGCTGGGCGTATGCGCATGCAAACGTGGCGTTTAACCAGTGCCGTTCAAGCTAAATTAAATGAGAGTGAAGTACAAGCTTTGGTGAGCGAGTTTGATGAAAGCATTCGACTTTTACGTCAAGGTGACCCGGAGCGTCCACTTTTTGTGCCATGGGATGAGCAAGTTAAGTCACGATTCGACCTGGTCGATGAAAGTTGGCGCGAACAAAGAAACTTACTTATTTTTCGACCTCAAATTGATCATGTGAATTTGGTTAAAACCTCAGAAGCATTCTTAGAGGTCATAGACCGCTTTGTTTTATCTATCGAACATCAACTAGCTTCGCTTACGGCTATCTTAAATTTGTTCCAATTTGTGATGATGGCACTTGCCATTGGTGGGGCGGTGATCATGCTTTATACAGGCTATCACTATGTGATTCATCCGCTGAGTAAGTTGCGAGATGGATTAAGAAAGTTAGAAAGAGCGCAATTTTCAGTACGTGTTGAAGTGTCGTCCAATGATGAGTTCGGTCAAGTCGCTCAAGGCTTCAACAGAATGGCAGCCACATTGCAATCTCTATACGGCAACTTAGAGGCGCAAGTCATTGCAAAAACAGAGCGAATCGCGGCGCAAAAAGAACGACTTCAAGCCTTGTACGAAGTCAGTGCCTTTCTCGCAAAAGCCAATACCTTGCATGAATTGACGCAAGGGTTTGCCCGGCAAGTTCGTGAGTTAATGAAAGCCGATGCTCTGGCTATCCGTTGGACGGGAGACGATCCAGACAAATTTTTGATATTGAGTTCTGATAATTTTCCGCTTGCAGTGTTGGATGATGAAAAATGCTTAAGAGCAGGTGTATGTGCATGCGGAAACTCAGCTTTTGAAGCGCGCACGCGTGTGATTCCCATTAAAAGCAGTGATATGGCGCCTCTTCGACATTGCAACAAATTGGGCTATGAAACGCTAATCTCTGTGCCTGTGAAATTACAAAACAAGGTATTGGGTGAAATAGATCTTTTCTATCGAAATGAAGTACACCTTACCCACGAAGAGCTTGAGCTAGTTGATACGTTTGCAAGCCATCTGGCCAGTTCAGTCGAAGGCATGCGCGCTCTGGCGATGGATCGTGAGGCCGCGATTGCTGGTGAACGAACGATGCTTGCACGAGAGCTTCATGATTCGATTGCACAATCATTGGCATTTTTGAAAATTCAAGCTGGCCTACTGAGGTCATCTATTGCGAAAAATGATGGAATCAAAACAGCACATGCTATGAATGAACTTGATCAAGGTTTGAAAGAAAGTATTGCTGATGTTCGCGAACTCTTGCTCCACTTCAGAACAAGAACACAATCAGACGATATTGACACCGCTATTCAAGAAACACTACAAAAATTCCAGCATCAAAGTGGCATAACGGTTGTTCGAAAAATTTTCGGTGATGGCTTACCATTAGCCCAAGATGTGCAAATTCATGTTTTGCATGTTCTTCAAGAAGCCCTTTCTAATATTCGCAAACACGCCAACGCGAAGAATGTCAGCATTGAAATTAAAAAAGGGGAAACATGGTGCTTCATAGTTTGTGATGATGGCGTTGGGTTTGATGGTGAACTTGAGCGTACGCAGTTGCAAGTAGGTCTGAACATCATGCGTGAGCGAGCGGCTCAAATCAAAGCAGAAGTTGAAATTAACTCGCAAGCGGGATACGGCACAGTGGTTAAATTGCTTGTTCCTGGCGCACAAAAACAAAATCCAAATATTGATAACCCCAACGTTACGGCGGAAAAATTATGAGTGAAGTCATCAGGTTGTTGGTGGTGGATGACCATCCCTTGTTTCGTCGTGGCTTGATTTCGCTCCTCTCGCAAGATGAGCGGTTTAGCGTTGTGGGTGAGGCCGGTGATATCGGTGAAGCTTTGCGCATCCTAAGCACGGCCATACCCATACCCGATGTGATGCTACTGGACAACCATTTACCTGGTGTCAAAGGTGTGGATGCAATTCCATCCCTTAAACAAAGCTATGAAAATCTACGAATTTTGATGCTCACGGTTAGTGAAGATGAAGACGATTTGGCGAAGGCCTTGCAAAACGGTGCCGATGGATATCTTCTGAAAACTTCAGAGTCCGATCAACTGTGCAGCGCGATTGTGATGGTTAACGAGGGGCAATCTGTCGTTAGTCCAGACATGATGAACAAGCTGATTTCGGCCTTACGTCAACCTTCCGTACAAGAAGTTAAAGAAATCGCTCAGCCTGTTACCAATCCCCTTAATATCTTGAACTCTCTTTCACCTAGAGAGAGAGAAATTTTTTTACTGATTGCAAAGAGTTTGAGTAACAAACAAATTGCACGAGATTTGGATATCGCCGAAACGACCGTCAAAATTCATATTCAACATATTTTTAAAAAGCTTGAGCTCACTTCGCGAGTGCAGATTGCTGTTTTTGCCGCGACTCATGGCCTAACTTGATCTATGTCAATTTAACTAACTCTTAAGGAGGATGTTGACCATGGCCGCATCCTCCTTTTGCTTTTTGATTCTCAATCTTTAGATCAATACCCATTTCCTTCTTCTTAGACCAAACTCAGTTCACGAGTTAGGAGAAGAAGAATGAACAACGAACTTACACAACAACGCAAAGCATGGTCAGTCTTGATCGTGAGTACTTTGGCGTTCACAGTTTGCTTCATGGTGTGGATGATGTTTGGTGTCATTGGCATTCCCATCAAAAAGATGCTGAACCTCAATGCCACTGAGTTTGGCTTATTGACGGCTACTCCAGTGCTTACAGGTTCACTCATTCGAGTGCCTTTGGGTATCTGGACAGACCGTTTTGGTGGACGCGTGGTAATGGCTCTTTTGATGGCACTTACTGTGCCTGCCATTTGGCTTATGTCTTACGCCACTCATTATTGGCACTTTTTGGTTATCGGACTTTTTGTCGGACTTGCGGGAGGTTCGTTCTCCGTAGGAACGCCCTATGTAGCGCGCTGGTTTCCACCCCAACGCCAAGGGATGGCGATGGGCATCTACGGTGCTGGCAATTCTGGTTCGGCTGTCAATAAATTTGTAGCTCCTGTAATTCTTGTCGCCTTTGGTTGGACCATGGTTCCTCAGGTTTACGCAGCAATCATGGCTGGAACGGTAATTTTGTTTTGGCTGTTTAGTTCAAGCGACCCTACACATTTGGTATCTAGCGATATCAAATTTAGAGATCAGCTTAAAGCGCTCAAAGATCCAAAGGTGCTTAAGTACTGCCAGTACTACAGCATTGTTTTTGGTGGTTATGTGGCATTAGCGTTATGGATGGTGCAGTACTACATCGGCGAGTTTGGTCTCGACATCCGTGTGGCGGCGTTGCTTGCCGCTTGCTTTTCTTTGCCTGGTGGAGTGTTGCGTGCAGTGGGTGGATGGCTTAGTGATAAGTACGGTGCACACAGCGTCACATGGTGGGTACTGTGGGTGAGTTGGATTTGTTTGTTTTTGCTTTCTTACCCACAAACAGATTTCACCATCGCAACGATCAACGGATTCGAGACATTTCACATTGGACTCAACGTCTATATGTTCACGGGACTCATGTTTATTTTGGGTGTCGCTTGGGCTTTCGGTAAAGCCAGCGTTTTTAAGTACATCGCCACCGACTATCCCCAAAACATTGGAACGATCAGCGGCATCGTTGGTTTGGCAGGGGGATTGGGAGGCTTCATTCTTCCCATTATGTTTGGTGCGTTGGTAGATCTTACGGGGATACGTAGTAGCGCATTCATGCTTATGTACGGCGTGGTTTGGGTGTCACTCATTTGGATGTACTGGACTGAAGTTCGCAACACCGATGTGATGGGCAAACCACATGCAATTGAGCAAACAGGTCTGCATGCCTGAGGCTCTAACAAGGAAGAATCATGACAAACACAACAACGAATTCTGCTGCCAGCACCAATGACATCAGCGATTGGCGTCCCGAAGATGAGCAGTTTTGGGAGAGTACGGGAAAACGTATTGCTTATCGCAATCTATGGATTTCCGTGCCAGCACTGCTATGCGGTTTTGCCATTTGGGGTATGTGGGGAATCATCACGGTACAAATGCTCAACTTGGGCTTTCCGTTTAGCCAAGCTGAACTTTTTAGTTTGACTGCTATAGCGGGTTTGGCTGGTGCCACCATGCGTATTCCAGCATCCTTTTTGATTCGTCTATCGGGTGGACGCAACACCATTTTTCTGACTACTGCCATGTTGCTGTCACCAGCAATTGGGACTGGTATCGCTCTTCAACATCCTGAATGGCCGTTGTGGGTGTTCCAGCTTATGGCATTGTGGTCCGGTGTTGGTGGAGGGAATTTTGCAAGTTCCATGTCAAACATTGGTACCTTCTTTCCAAAGCGTTTACAAGGCACAGCATTAGGTTTGAATGCTGGCCTAGGTAATTTCGGTGTGACAACCATGCAGATTGTGATTCCGTTGGTCATGACAGTCAGTCTTTTTGGCGGCTTCGGTGGTGAGCCTACTTTACTGGTTAAAGACAGCGGTTGGATCTTCGGCAAAATCGTTGCTGGCACACCAACTTGGATTCAAAACGCAGGGTTTGCCTGGTTGCTGTCGTTAGTACCTTTGTCTGTTCTCTGCTTTTTTGGCATGAACAACATAACAACAGTTTCCCCCAATATTGGTGGCACTATCCCTGCATTTTTGAAAATCATTTGGTTGTACACCTTGTCGTTTGTGCCTGCGGGTATCGGCTTGTATTTGTACTTGCCTGCACCAAGTGGTTTAGGTGTACTCAACATGTGGCTGGCCATGCCACTCATCATCGTCAGTACTCTGATGGTGATGAAGCTCACAGCGTTTGGCACGATGAAAGAAAACATCGCCGCGCAGTTCTCGATTTTCAAAAATAAACACACCTGGGCAATGACGGTGCTCTACATCGTGACCTTTGGTAGTTTTATTGGTTTCTCGATGGCATTGCCTTTGTCAATTACCGTGATCTTTGGAATAAGCCATGTTCCTGATCCCAGTGGTGTACTACAGCACACGCTCAAAAATCCAAATGCACCTTCTGCTTTGACCTATGCATGGATTGGACCTTTTGTAGGCGCTTTGGTTCGCCCCATTGGAGGTTGGTTGTCTGACAAAACAGGTGGCTCCATCGTCACTCAAGTGATTTCGGGCGTTATGGTGGCAGCCTCAGCTTCAGTGGGATATGTCATGTGGTTGGCATATCAGTCTGCAACGCCCGAACAATATTTCTTCATATTCATGCTGTTGTTTGTTCTGCTTTTCACGGCCAGTGGCATTGGTAATGGGTCAACCTTTCGAAGCATTGCTGTGATTTTTGATCGTCAACAAGCTGGACCCGTGTTGGGCTGGACTTCTGCAATCGCTGCTTACGGTGCCTTTATTGCACCAGTGGTGATTGGTCAGCAGATCAAAGCGGGAACGCCTGAAATTGCTATGTATGGCTTTGCTGTTTTTTATGCGCTCTGCCTATTTTTGAACTGGTGGTTTTATCTACGCGCAGGCGCTGAAATTCGCAATCCTTGAAATCGATTGAACGCTATTTATCAAGGGGCTTTAACGCCCCGCTGAATTGGAGAAAAACATGAGCCATTTTCTGGACCGATTGAATCACTTTTCAAATCCCAAGGAATCTTTTTCTGGTGGGCACGGTGTAACGACGGGGGAGGACCGTACGTGGGAGGACGCTTACCGTAACCGTTGGGCGCACGACAAAATTGTGCGCAGTACGCATGGCGTGAACTGCACAGGCTCTTGCTCTTGGAAGATCTATGTCAAAGGCGGCATCGTCACGTGGGAAACGCAGCAAACCGATTACCCACGCACACGTGTCGATTTACCCAATCATGAACCTCGAGGTTGTGCGCGCGGTGCTTCCTACTCATGGTATTTGTACAGTGCCAACCGTGTGAAATACCCTATGGTACGTGCGCGCTTGCTCAAGCATTGGCGCGCTGCGTTGGCGATAGCTAAGAGCCCAGTGGATGCATGGACAGCTATCGTCGAAAACACAGATGCAAGGGCTGAATGGCAGCACCAACGTGGTTTGGGTGGCTTTGTTCGCAGTACGTGGGATGAAGTCAATCAGATGATTGCCAGTGCCAACGTCTATACCGCCAAGAAATACGGTCCCGATCGCATCATTGGTTTTTCACCGATTCCTGCGATGTCTATGGTGAGTTACGCCGCTGGCAGTCGTTACCTGTCTTTGATTGGTGGCGTTTGCATGAGCTTTTACGACTGGTACTGCGACTTGCCGCCAGCTAGTCCTCAAGTCTGGGGAGAGCAAACCGATGTGCCCGAATCGGCAGACTGGTACAACTCCACCTTCATCATTGCGTGGGGTTCTAATGTGCCTCAAACGCGTACGCCTGATGCGCACTTTTTCACTGAGGTGCGTTACAAAGGCGCGAAGACAGTTGCTATCACACCTGACTACGCTGAGATCAGCAAGTTAGCTGATTTGTGGATGCATCCCAAACAGGGTACAGATGCAGCGATTGCAATGGCCATGGGGCATGTGATTCTTAAAGAGTTTTACTTTGATAAGCGCAGTGCCTACTTTGACGATTACGTGCGCCGCTACACCGATATGCCCAATTTGGTTCAATTGGAAGAGCGCACTTTGCCAGATGGTCGAAAAGTGGTGGTTCCTGGGCGATACATCCGTGCCAGCGATTTCAATGGGAATCTAGGACAAGGCAACAACCCAGATTGGAAAACTGTCGCTTTGGATCAAAACGACAAGGTTGTGTTGCCAAATGGTTCTATTGGCTTTCGTTGGGGTGCAGAGGGTCGTGCTGACGAAGGTAAGTGGAATCTTGAAAACAAAGAAGCGCGAGGAGACAGTGAGGTTAAGCTGAAGCTTAGCTTGATGGAAGGCGAGGGCAGTGAGTATCAAGTGGGGGAAGTTGCATTCCCTTACTTTGGTGGTATCGATACACCCAACTTCCCATCTAACAAGCAAGAAGATGTATTGGTTCGCAAAGTACCTGTGCGTCGCATCAAATTGGGCAAAGCCGGAGAAGAGCGCTACGCATTGGTCGCCACGGTGTTCGATTTGACTGCAGCTAACTACGGGGTGGCACGTGGCTTAGAAGGCGAGACAGCGGCCAAGAACTATGACGAAGATGTGCCGTACACACCTGCATGGCAAGAAAAAATCACAGGCGTCAAACGCGATCAAGTGATTGCTGTTGCACGTCAATTTGCAGATAACGCCGACAAAACACGTGGTAAATCCATGATCATCATTGGTGCCGCAATGAACCATTGGTACCACAGCGACATGAACTATAGAGGCATCATCAATATGTTGATGATGTGTGGTTGTATTGGTCAAAGTGGCGGTGGCTGGGCGCACTATGTTGGCCAAGAAAAACTCCGCCCACAAACGGGTTGGACTGCTCTTGCATTCGCATTGGACTGGGTGCGACCACCCCGCCAGATGAACAGCACTAGCTTCTTCTACGCACATACCGATCAGTGGCGCTATGAAAAGCTGGGTGTGGAGGAGATTTTGTCGCCGTTGGCTGATAAATCTAAATTCGGCGGCAGCTTGATTGACTACAACGTTCGTGCGGAGCGGATGGGCTGGTTACCTAGTGCCCCGCAATTGCAGACCAACCCCATGCAAGTGGTCAAGGATGCAGTTGCCGCAAGCATGGACCCTAAAGACTATGTCGTAAAAGGGTTGCAAGACGGAAGTCTGAAGATGAGTTGCGAAGACCCAGATAACCCATTGAACTGGCCGCGCAATATGTTTGTGTGGCGCTCGAATCTCTTAGGTTCTTCGGGCAAGGGACATGAATATTTCCTGAAGCATTTGCTAGGTACCAGCCATGGCGTGCAAGGCAAAGACTTAGGTCCAGAGGATGCCAAACCCACAGAGGTGAAGTGGCATGACAAGGCGCCAGAAGGCAAGTTGGACTTGCTCGTGACTTTGGATTTCCGTATGAGCACCACTTGTCTATATTCGGACATCGTGTTACCTACTGCCACTTGGTACGAGAAAAACGACCTGAATACGAGTGACATGCACCCGTTCATTCATCCTTTGTCAACAGCGGTTGATCCCGCATGGCAAAGTCGCAGTGATTGGGAGATTTACAAAGGTTTTGCCAAAGCGTTTAGTGAAGTGTGTGTGGGTCATTTGGGTGTTGAAAAAGAGATCATGTTGACCCCGCTTATGCATGACAGCCCTTCAGAGTTAGCTCAACCCTTTGATGTAAAAGATTGGAATAAAGGCGATTGTTCTCTCATTCCTGGTCAAACTGCACCACAAATCAGCGTGGTTGAGCGCGATTATCCGAATACCTACAAACGCTTCACTGCGCTTGGTCCACTCATGACCAAGATTGGTAATGGTGGCAAAGGCATTGGTTGGAATACGGCTGACGAGGTCCAACAGTTGGGTGAACTCAATGGCCAAGTTAAATCCGAGGGGGTAACCAAAGGGTTGCCAAAAATCGAAACAGACATTGACGCATGTGAAGTTGTGTTGCAACTTGCTCCTGAAACCAATGGTCACGTTGCGGTCAAGGCATGGGAAGCGTTAGGCAAGATAACGGGACGCGACCACACGCATTTGGCCTTGCATCGTGAAGATGAAAAAATTCGTTTTCGCGACATTCAAGCGCAACCAAGAAAAATCATTAGCTCACCTACATGGTCTGGTCTTGAAAGTGAGAAGGTGTCGTACAACGCGGGTTACACCAATGTGCATGAATACATTCCATGGCGCACGCTGACCGGTCGTCAACAGTTTTATTTGGATCATCCTTGGATGATTGCATTTGGGGAAGCTTTGACGAGCTATCGACCACCCGTGGATTTGAAAACAGTAGACGACATGATCGACCGTAAGCCCAATGGCAACAAGGAGATCTCGCTCAACTTCATCACCCCGCATCAAAAATGGGGCATTCACAGTACGTACAGCGATAACTTGCATATGTTGACGCTCAATCGTGGTGGTCCCGTAATTTGGCTGAGTGAAGATGATGCCAAGAGTGCAGGAATTGTGGATAACGACTGGGTCGAGTTGTTCAACACCAACGGTGCCATTGCAGCACGCGCGGTGGTGAGTCAACGTGTCAACCCCGGCATGGTGATGATGTATCACGCTCAAGAAAAGATCATCAATACACCAGGTTCAGAAATCTCAGGCATGCGCGGTGGTATTCACAACTCTGTGACTCGCATTGTGACGAAACCTACGCACATGATTGGTGGTTATGCCCAATTCAGCTATGGTTTCAACTACTACGGGACTATTGGTACTAACCGTGATGAGTTTGTGATCGTGCGCAAGATGCGCAATATTGACTGGCTCGACAACGAAGCGAATAACCAGGTTCAGGCCTGAAATAGCGCAAGGAGAAATATATGAAAGTACGCGCACAAATTGCGATGGTCCTGAATCTGGACAAATGTATCGGTTGTCACACCTGTTCGGTTACCTGTAAAAACGTTTGGACAAGTCGTCCGGGCGTGGAATACGCATGGTTCAACAACGTTGAAACCAAACCAGGCATTGGCTATCCAAAGAACTGGGAAGATCAAGACTTTTGGAAAGGTGGATGGACACGTAAATCCGACGGTTCTATCCAGCCAAAACAAGGGGGTAAGTGGAAACTGTTAATGAACATTTTCGCTAACCCTAATATGCCTCAGATCGACGATTACTACGAGCCATTTACATTTGACTATGAGCACTTGCAAGGGGCGCCAGAGATGAAGGCTACACCCACAGCGCGACCACGTAGTTTGATTACTGGTCAGCGTATGAACAAGATCGAATGGGGTCCTAACTGGGAAGAGATCTTGGGTGGTGAGTTTAGTAAGCGCAGCAAAGATTCGAACCTTGCTAACTTCGACCAAGTGCAAAAAGACATGGTGGGTCAGTTTGAAAACACCTTCATGATGTACTTGCCTCGCCTCTGCGAGCATTGTTTGAATCCCGCTTGCGTGGCGTCATGCCCTTCAGGTTCGATCTATAAGCGAGAGGATGACGGCATAGTTTTGATCGATCAAGACAAATGCCGAGGTTGGCGTATGTGCGTGAGCGGATGCCCCTACAAGAAAATTTATTACAACTGGCAAACAGGTAAGGCCGAGAAGTGCATTTTCTGTTATCCACGCATCGAAGCAGGTCAGCCTACAGTTTGTTCTGAAACTTGTGTTGGACGAATTCGCTATCTCGGTGTTGTGTTGTATGACGCAGACCGTATTGCAGAGGCCGCTAGTACGGAGAGTGAGCAAGATCTATATCAAGCTCAGTTAGATATTTTCTTGGACCCACATGATCCAAAGGTTATTGCACAAGCGCGCGCTGATGGCATTCCTGATGCTTGGTTAGAAGGGGCCAAAAACAGCCCTGTCTACAAAATGGCGATTGACTGGAAAGTCGCGCTTCCGTTGCACCCTGAGTACCGCACTTTACCCATGGTTTGGTATGTGCCGCCTCTGTCCCCTATTACCGCAGCTGCAAATGCTGGGCACATGGGTATGAATGGCGAATTACCTGATGTGCATCAAATGCGTATCCCTGTGCAATATTTGGCCAACTTGCTAACAGCAGGTGACACGGGGCCTGTAGTGAAGGCACTAGAGCGCATGCTAGCTATGCGTGCTTTCCAACGTGGGAAGCATGTTGACGGCGTACACAACGAAGCAGTTCTCGATCAAGTCGGTTTAACCGTCGCTCAAGTTGAAGAGATGTATCAAATCATGGCGATTGCCAATTACGAAGATCGCTTCGTGATTCCTAGCACGCACCGTGAGTACGCTGAGAACGCATTCGATGTTCGTGGCGGTTGTGGATTCTCTTTTGGCAATGGTTGTTCAGACGGGCAGAGCGAGGTGAGCTTGTTCGACGGAAATAAACGCCGCACTATTCCAATTCAGCCAGTAGTTTCGGGAGACTTGTGATGAAAAACAATTCCTATTCAATGCGAGCGCTTGCGTTATTGTTGTCTTATCCAGACGAAAAAACGCGATCTCAAATGAGTGCCGTAATAGATGTCCTCACCAAGGAGGATGCTTTGACAAAATCTAGGCTTTCTGAATTGAAAGCATTTGCTGACCATCTCCAGCAGATTGATCCATTGGAAGCGGAGTCACGATATGTTGAGACCTTTGATCGAGGTCGTTCAACATGCTTGAACTTGTTTGAGCACATACATGGTGATTCACGCGACCGTGGTCCAGCCATGATTGATTTGGCGCAAACCTATTCTCAATCTGGGTTGAATCTTGACCCTGACGAGTTGCCAGATCATTTGTGTGTAGTGTTGGAGTTTGCTTCAACTCAGGAGCCAGAAGTCGCAAAGTCATTTCTTGGAGAAATGTCACATATCCTCAATGCAATTTTTAGTGGATTGCTCAAGCGTGAAAGTCCATATGCGGCAGTAATTGCGGCTGTGCTCGAGTTATCAGGTAACAAAGCTCAAGCCGTAAGCATTCCTGTCGAGGAGACATTGGATGAAAGCTGGCAGGAGCCTGAGGCGTTTGATGGTTGTAGCAGCCGTGGACAGTCTAGGCCAGATCAAGAGCAGCCTATTCATTTTGTCAAGAAAAATCAAAACACTGAAGGAGTGGCAGCATGACTGGCTTGAACCATTTCGTATTTGGGATCTATCCCTATATCGCACTGACTGTCTTCTTAGTGGGAAGTTTGATCAGATTTGATCGTGATCAGTACACATGGAAGAGTGATTCCTCCCAATTGTTACGTGCGGGTCAACTTCGCTGGGGAAGCAACTTGTTCCACCTTGGTGTTTTGTTTTTGTTCGGCGGCCATAGTCTTGGCATGCTCACACCGCACTTTATGTATGAGCATTTCATCACCGCGGGTGACAAGCAACTCGTTGCGATGATTTCAGGTGGACTGTTTGGCGTATTAGGGTTTATTGGCGTTTCTTTGCTTTTGCACCGTCGTCTCTCTGATGTGCGAATTCGTGCGAACAGTAAGACGACAGACATTGTGCTTTTGTGGTTGTTATGGGCACAATTTTCTCTCGGTCTTGCCACAATTCCTCTTTCGGCTCAGCACTTGGACGGTGGGATGATGCTCAAGCTGGCTGAATGGGCTCAAAGGATTGTTACCTTCCGAGGTGATGCCGTTGAGCTGCTTGATGAGGCAAGTTGGGTGTTCAAAGCTCACATGTTCTTGGGAATGAGCATCTTTTTTATTTTCCCATTCACTCGATTAGTTCATGTTTGGAGTGGATTCGGTACGCTTGCTTATGTAATGCGACCACACCAATTAGTGCGCAGTCGTCGTATTGGTATGACCCCACGTGTTCCATTAAGTCGCCGAGGTTAATTATGAATAAAACATTTAGCCAACATGAAGCTCATGGTTCGGACGGGTGTGAGAGTTCTGCATGCAGTTGTTTCGCTGAGAAAATTGCAGACACGGTTTGTGTGCTTCCCCGAATCAATGGCGTAGCTTTGATTGCTGACGGTGAGTCTTGCGACCATGAACAGTTGTTAGAGCGCGCCTATTCAGAATTACTCAGACAAGAAGCTGTGCGTAACGGATTCTTGAGCTCGAATTCGACGGATATTGCTCCCAGCCTAAGTGAGTCTGAGCAGCAAGTGATTGATGCGATGTTGGAGGAGGAAATCCACATTCCTACGCCATCATCTGAAGAATGTCAGAGGTACTATGAAGCGCACCGTCAGATGTTCACTGTCGGTCAATCGAGAAACATTCGACACATACTTTTCGCGGTTACGCCTGGTGTGAACGTGACAGCACTTGCACAAAGAGCTGAATCAGCTTTATTTGAGTTGCGTAAATCGAATGTAAATTCTGATAAGTTTTCTCTGCTCGCAGCAGAGTTGTCGAATTGCCCAACTGGTGTAAATGGTGGTGAATTAGGAAAAATAACACCTCAAGATTGCGCGCCAGAGTTAGCAAAAGAACTTTTTTTTAATCAAGAATCTAGCGAAGTTTTGGGTGTCATGCCGCGTCTCGTTCATACGCGACATGGCTTTCACATCATTGATGTTCAAGCCATTGATTTCGGTAATCTACCGGAGTTTGAGGTTGTTAAGCCTCAAATTCGATTGCGATTGCAAGCGCAATCTAGAGCAACTGCATTACGTCAGTACATGAGCTTGTTGGTTGGACGCTCAAATGTAGAAGGTCTTCAATTAGAGGGTGCGGTGTCCGATTTGGTGCAGTAATCAAATGGATGAAAAATTACCTGAAGGATGTCGTGATGAGTTGCTGCAACGGTTGCAGCACTTTCATGCAGACTATTTTCCTTTGCATCAGCAGAGATTTCAAGATCTTGTTGAAAAAGGCCAGCATCCCAAAACGCTATTTATTGGATGCTCAGACTCAAGACTTGTCCCATACCTTTTAACGGGGACTGGGCCTGGTGAGCTTTTTATTGTTCGCAATGTCGGAGCTTTGGTGCCCCCTTACGATGGATCGCATGGGTTGCACGGAACGATGGCAGGAATTGAGTTCGCAGTGTTACAACTGAAAGTCGAGCGAATCATTGTTTGTGGACACACGCACTGTGGCGCTATCAGAGCCGCATATGAAGGCGTACCTGAAGAGGCTAGAGCGTTAAAAAATTGGTTAGAACTCGCAAAAGAGGCACTTCTTCCTGTGAGACCTAGCGCTGAAGCTATGTTTCGAACCGAACAGCGTTCAGTGGTTTTGCAACTTGAGCGACTGATGGAATATCCAATGGTGAGACGTGAGGTCGAGAATGGACAGCTCACGCTTCATGGGTGGCATTACGTAATCGAGGAGGGGGAGGTCCATGTTTTTGATGTTCTAAAAGGCGGTTTTGTACCGGCTTCCATGGCATTGAATAGTGGAACTGGACCTTACCAACAGTTTGTAGAACATGATGGTCAACTAATAGAATGAGTTTTGACGTGTTGAATCAATTGAGTTCGAAGAATTTGCCTGAGGCCTTATCTGAATTGACAGGTTCATTGATGCAAGTTTTGAGCAAAAGACGAACAGTTTTGCCAAAACGCTTAGTTGCTCCAGGACCTACGGATGAGCAGCTAAGTGTCTTCTTTGAGGCAGCTGCTACTGCACCCGATCATGATCAAATTTTGCCGTGGCGCTTTATGATTTTTCCTGAAAATAGTCGGGTTGCACTGGGGGAGTTGTTTGCTCAAGCTTTGTATGAGCGGGACTCAGAAGCTACAGATGTACAAATGGAGCAGGCAAGGGAAAAAGCATTGAGATCTCCTTTGTTGATGTTGCTAGTTGTAGATGAATCCCGGGGTGATCAAGAGGTTGACTTCAGTGAACGTCTCCTGTCTGCTGGTTGTGCAGTGCAAAACATTCTCAGTGTGGCTACTTCAATGGGTTTCGGTTCATCTTTGACAAGTGGTAAGGCAATGAAATCTCAGATTTTTAGAGATGGCCTTGGGCTTTCATTGAGTGAACATGCCATCTGCTTCGTTAACGTTGGTCACGTTGCAACATCTAAGCCCGGAAAAGTTCGCCCGAATCCTGATCAGTTCGTTTCAAGTTGGATGGCTTCTTAATTATGGCCACTAGCAATATTCAATTCATCGTGCCTGGACATCGAAGTCCAAGCGTTGGTTACGAAGCTCCTTTTGAAATGCTTGAGGCGTGTCACGAAAGAGTGCAGCGAATGCTTTCGTTATTAACGCGTGCTCGGGCTTACGGAGCAGAGCATGGTTGCGACGAACCATTTGAGAATGCACTTAAAGATGTAATGCGATATTTTGATAAGGCGGCACCACAGCATCATTTAGATGAAGAGTTGCATGTTTTCCCATCTGTTCTAGCTATGAATGATCAGGGTTTAACAGAGATAGTTTTTCGATTGCAACGTGAACATAAAAAGATGGACGAGTTGTGGAGGCAAGTGAGGTGTGTGTTGAATTCTGTAATGAATTCAAATCGTGATAAACCAATATTCAATGAATATGAAAATCAACTTATGGATGATTTTTGTTCTATGTACATTCGTCATATTTCAGATGAAGAAACGAAAATTTATCCGATTAGCTTCCATAGTTTGACTATGGATGATCTATTGGTGATGTCCAAAGACATGATGGTTCGTAGAGGCGTTCAGTAAATTTTTTGTTACTGCACATCTTGCGGTGAAAACCGTGTGGCGCAGTTGATGCGTGCGGCACAGATCAAGTCAGTACCACCACGATGAGCCAGACCATGCCTAGGTGACTGACATCACGTACATCCGTACACACCGTCATCAAAGAGGCTGATGACTTTACGGTTTGGGGCGTTGTGACTTTCAACCTGCATAAGTTGCTCTGAGCATGTCGCAACCTGAGATTGAATCGCTATCGCATCAAATCGATCCAGAGTCTTTGGCGGTTTTGCCACGCACCTCTGGTGTGTACATCTTCAATGGAGAGGGAACGCTGCCTCTCTACATAGGCAAGAGCGTGGATATCTGCTTTAATGCCCCCCGTAATCAGCCTTTAAATGCTGGCTGATTGGTAATCGAAGGCGTCTCGTTAACGAAAATTTAAAGACGCTTGTGTAGGGCTTTTACGTCAGTCAACCTTAGTCCTCCCAAACAGTCTGACCGTCTAGCGTGATCCACAGCCTTGCGTCGTTAGCAGTTGCTAATTCACGCACTGCAACACCTGTTTTGCTGTTTGTTCCTGCTTTACCAGTGAAGACGTAAGTTTTCCCGTTATGCACAACCTGCATTGGGCCTACCGTGTCATAAACGACGCTGATGGGCATGGAACCCAGGCTCTGGCCGTTTGTGTCAGTTACATGGGCAATTAGATTAATCCGTTGCATAAAAATATCGAAATGTTTAAACAAGCTCAACCACAGCACGGAGCTGAGTAGGGCTGCTGTAAAGGTAGGTAGCGGTAGTTTGGATGCTGCGGTGTCCAGCTAGCGTTTTGAGCAAGTGAATTGCTGTGCCTTTGTTCGCAAGGTTTGTGAGGAATGTTCTGCGTCCGCTGTGACTGCTAGCGCCTTCAAGCCCAGCACCCTCGTAAAGCAGGGCTATTGTTTGTGACAAGCTGTTCGCACTAAATCCTGCTTTGACGCTTTTTTGGCTAGCAAAGAATGGGTAACTGCGGTCCACGCACTTTGTTTGCTCTGCATACGCTTGCAACTCAGCTTTGAGCTTTGCGCTGACAAAAACAGTACGAGCATGACGCCCTTTAGTCATGTCGGGCAGCAAGCGGATTTCATCTTTTACTTGCCCATCGCTGTTTGTGACATCGCACCAGCGTAAACAAGCAACTTCACCAATACGCAAGCCTGCCCAGTGAGTGAGCAGCATCATGCTTCTGTTACGGGCTGCGTACTTGCGTGTATTGATGTAGTTGAGCAGGTGCTCAATTTCTGATGTTGTGAGTGTTTTTGCTTGTGCCATTTCGTCTCTCCTAAATCATGTGTTTGCGTTAATTGCATTGTGTTTTCATATATTTATCTGGGCAACCTGAGTCCGTCCAAACTGTCGGGTTTCTGGGGCTGGAGCAGGGTGAAATGAACTGGCTGTGGATAACTTTTGAGCGGTTTTTTTCTTCAATGATTTCAACGCTCAAACTTTGAAATCTATTAAAAGCATTGTTTTCTTATGTTTTTGTGGATAACGGGGTAGGGCTGTGGATAACGGAAGTGCGACTTATATCCAACCCTGTAAGCGCTGATCATGAGTTCCAGCACCCAGAGTATTCGAGCGGTTAAATCGGACTGCTTGCTGTGCGTTTAAAGCGTGCAATTGACGGGGTAGGGGCGTCCAGATTCTGGACGCTGCATCAAGATCGTGGGATTTGAGCCACGAAAACTTCAGGCTTTACCTGAGGTTTATGGATTTGAGTCGTTAGAAATTTTTCGTGGCCCATACGCAGCACAAACACTATACGCTGGGAACTGCATTCCAATCAGTGGTGTAGTTTGGTGATTTGCGCTCCTGCCGCATACCCCATTCTGCACATAGCCCACCAGAACTCACTTTGATGGTGCCTCGACCAAAGCGACTGTTCAACCCATCAATCGTAATCATCAACTTTGTATCGCTGGTTTTTGCAGGCTCAAGCAGATCGGTCTGAACGACTCCCACTGGAGAAATGTCCCCCAGCATGATCCCAGCCTTTTTGTATTTGTAACCATCACGCCAAAGCAATTCAGCAATGTGCTGCACCCAGCGGTTGATCACTAGACTGTCATTTGTGGGCATGGGCAATGGCACGGACATACTTGGACAATATTGCTTTTGGTCCTCTCTGAACCAATTCGTACGCAAATACACCTGTATCAAAGCTGCATGACTGTTTTGTGCTCTGAGCTTCTCAGAGGCTGTGGCACTAAATACGCTCAGGGCGTCTTGCAAAACAGCTAACTCAGTGACAGGTTTACCGAACGATCGGCTGCTGAGAATTTGTTGCTTATCCGGTACGTGATCTTGAAGATCTACACAAGCAATGCCTTGCAATTCCCGTTGGGTCTTTTCAACGACAACGCCAAACTCAGCTCGAAGAGTAGGAGTGTGAGCTATTCGTAGGTCTTGCACAGTGTGAACGTTGTGTGCTGCGAGTCGTTTGCTCAACCTGAAACCAATACCCCAGATTTCATCCACGGAGATTTGACTCAGTAATCGTGTTTGCTGCGCTTCGGTTAAATCGTTGTAGTTGAAGACACCCTTGCTGCGAGGATGCTTCTTGGCAATGTGGTTGGCTAGCTTGGCTAGTGTTTTGGTGGGGCCAATGCCAACACACACAGGTATGCCACTCCACTGCATAACCCGTTCACGCATTTGGTAGCTGATGTCACGTAGCTTTGGCATTCCCGTTAGATCTACAAAGCACTCGTCGATGCTGTAAACCTCGGTCATTGGCGAGTAGCCACTGAGTATGTTCATCACTCGGTTAGATAAGTCAGCATACAAGGCATAGTTGCTGCTCAGAGCCAGCACGCCGTGTGCCTCTGCCAGTTCCTTGCACTCAAACCATGGTTGTCCCATCTTGATGCCGATGGCTTTGGCTTCGTTGCTGCGTGACACTACACAGCCGTCGTTGTTAGACAGCACTACGACGGGGGTGGTTTTTAAATCTGGTCTGAACAGCCGCTCACAACTCACGTAGAAGTTGTTGCAGTCTACAAGGGCAATCTGCCGTTTCATGACTCAATCTCATGCACTTTCAGAGTCTTTAGCATGATGGGCTTGACCAAAATTTTGTAGCTATCAAGGTCAAAGTCATGCGCTTTGAATTCTGTGAATGGGTTGACCTTTTCTGATTTGGAGCAATGCGTACCCAAGTAGCACCAGTTGTTGACGCGATGGCGTTGTATCCATCCGTCAGACTCTTCAATCACATCCACTGAGCCTTTGAATGGCCACACTTCCACTTGTGTGTCGACCAGAGCAGAAAAAAGTCTTTGGTCATGCACTTGACGATCTTCTGCTCCTACACAGGCACCCAGACAAGTTTTGATTTGCAGACCAAAACAACCGCGCTTAGAGGTTTTTTCCAAACCCAGCACGGCTAAACACAGCCTGTGCTGATTGGCTAACTCACGCAGTTTGCTCTGGGCTGCATGAGCCGATGAATAAAGGCCATAGAGCCCTTGTGTGGCGCCTAAGTTAACGGTCTTGCTGTCAACCACAGTTGGTGCAACACCGTCTATATCTTGTTTGAGCTGAATAGAGCACAGAGTTCGTATACGACGCAGTCGCTGATTGAAGAGCGGGCTTTGCTCTTTGATCATGCGCGATTCCAAAAGTAAAGCGCCGATCTCACCAGCGGTTTCGATGAAGTCGATTCGCCTTGTCTGGGTAATCATGTTTGCTTCATCTGGCGCTCTCAGATGACTCATCACACGGTTGCGGATGTCCACGCTTTTGCCGATGTAGAGCGGTAACTTGCCTTCACCTCTGAAGATGTACACACCACTTGAACGCGGCAATGCCGCAAGACTGGTTGGATCAATCTTGTGGTTTGAGATGGCCCGCTCGGACTGACTCATATGAGTTTGTGTAAATTGAAAGTCACCACGCCCCAAACCGTGAAGTCATCGGCTTCCTTGATCACGATGGCAGGGTAGAGGGGGTTTTCAGCGACGAGCTTCACCACACCACCGCGCTTGTACAAACGCTTGACTGTGAACTCGCTGTTGAGCACTGCCAGCACGATGTGGTTGTGCTTAGGTTCAATGCTGCGGTCAATCAACAGTCGATCGCCTTCATAGATGCCAATGCCCGTCATGCTGTCACCCGCTACGCGGAATACATGGGTGGCGTCCCCATTGCGGATCAGGTGTTTGTTCAGATCAATGCGTTTTTGGGCGTGATCAGCGGCGGGACTCGGAAACCCCGCAGGCACTGACCAAGCACAGATGTCAAGCCACATCGGACTGGGACTTATCTGAATTGGTTGATTTGATGGAATAGACAAAACTGACATAAACATCACTATACTGTACATAATAACAGTATTGCAAGACCGGGGGAAAAGCATGGCATCAGTGCCACTGAAAGAACAGAAAAAAGGCGGTTGCCAGTGTTGTACCTACGTGCTTGGTGGCGATACAGCGCATCCCGAACTGCATTGCGGATACGAGTATTTCCAGCAAGCGGCTAAAGATCGCAAGGTCTTGAAGTTGAGTAGTTTTCCGGTAGTTGAAGCAGATCAGTGTTGTGATAACTGGTGTTCAAAAAATGCAATCTGAATGTTGCTTGAGGTATGCATGACTGCTTATGTGATTTTTGACGTCGAAATTCGCGATCCTGTTCGGTATCAAGATTTCATGAGTCAGGTAAAGCCGGCTTTAGCGAACGCTGGGGCAAGGTACTTGACGCGTGGTGGTGAACATCGCGTGTACGAGGGCGATTGGCATCCTAGACGAATAGTCATCCTTGAGTTTCCATCCATAGAGGCCTGGGAGACGTTTTACCTTGGCCCCATTTATCAAGGTTTAAAAGCAATACGTGACGAGTGCAGCTCTGCTCGCCTGGTTGCTGTGCAAGCAGATTGACGACCGCTCTCTAACGGTAACCCGCCAAAGAATCGGGTTTCAGGTCGCCCAAAAAGTGATCTGAAAACACACTGTAGTCATGCAACAAGGACTACAGATGAAGAACTTCGATCCCAGCCAGCTTTCATATTTCACAGGCACTGAGCGCTACTACCGCATCACTAAAAAACACTTGCTGACAGACGGAACCAAATACTTGGCAGAGGAGGCTGAGTGCTTCTGGATGATGGATGCAATTGCAAGTCACCTAGCTGAAATTGGAACAGCTGATTGGTTTGTGCAAGTGCGAATGACTGTTAGTAACTGCAGAGCAATCTATGGGGTATACAGATGAGTTATGGATGGAGCAGGTGCAATTGGTCGATGCCGTGATGCGCGCCAATGACTCAGCAACTGTGAACGACCTCATGTGTAGGTATGCGGTTGCAACTCAAAAGTACTTGTCTATCAGTCATGTTGCACAGCTTTCCAAGCACAGTACTGTTCACGAAGTGTTGAGATTTTTTCTAGAACAAGCTGGAATTGCAGATGAAGGCGCAGTTACTGGGGTTCACCCAGTGCCAAGCGTAGAGTCTGTGGCAAATTTATTGAATCTTTTTCCTCCGCTGAAACAATATTGCGAAGATATGTACTTGAACGATGGGATTGTTGGCGCATTGAAATATGCAGCTTCTCCCGTTGTAGGCCATGAAATCCTATTGCCAGCCTTAAAGCTCTGCAGCACAGAGTGATGCTGTTTTCTTTGCATAAATACCTTATGCAAATGGAGATAAATGATGCAATTCAATAACGATCTTTACTTGGCTCTCGTAGATCTTTTTCCTGAAATGACTGTGCGATCTTTAAGTCGCATGATGGGTAAGAGTGATGGGTATTGGAGCAGCGTAAAAGCACAAAAAATGGCAATCTCAAACGCTGCACTCGTCCAGCTTCTTGACGCTTTGGAGTTCCTAGACGGTAGGACTGATCCCTATGCTGTGAAAAAGAAAAGAATTGATGAAGTCAGAGCATTCATTACAGATGAATTGATTGCTCGTTTTCACGAAAAAACGGGAATTGATCAATCAGGAACATTTCAATCCTTACGAAATGATCCTGCGTCGCACTATGGCGCGCTGCCTTTTATGGTTTCAAGCTACTAAGCTGAGAGCAGGGCGAAGCTGATTTCTTTTCCCAGCTCGCGCATGGCCATTTCTGCGGCCATTTTTGTTTTTTCAGTAGTAAATTCAATCTTGAAATTCTCTCCAGCCGTTTGAACTGTTACCGTAACAGCGCCAGCAGGGCACTTGTACACAAGCGTTTGGGTTACGCGTGGCAAGTGCTCAAAGGGCTCTTTGTGCATATCTAGTGATACCTTGCCCAGTGCTTGCACTTTTGGCGGTAGATCCCATGCAGATGTCTCTAACGCATTGTTCTCTTTGATGGCGTCCTTTACCACTTCCAAAGCGCCAGCAATGCCAACCTTGGCAATCACGGGCAGTTCACCGCTGAGGTCTTCGTCTTTGTTCAGTCGCATTTCCAAGCGCTTGTAAAAACTCGTCGCTTGCAGTGCTGCCTTCATGCCTTCAATAGCTTGGGTTGCATGGCCTGAAAAGTAGTCGTGGAGGTATTGCGTCATGCTGAATTTCCAGTCGTGGCTAGGCTAGGGCAGGGGGGGGTTAAGTTGATTTTTTGACCTTGGCTTTGAGGCGTTGCTCAAAGTCAGTGGTCAGTGGTTCGCTTTGGAGCACCAAAGGAATAGTCATCTCTGTGCCCAGTTGTACCAAGCTAAGAATGTTGTTGTTGACCATTTGTGCAGCCATGATTGCTTTGATCTCTGCTGATTCAGCACTGCCATCTGTAGACAAGGAGCCAGCAAACTGTGTAGCCTTCATGAGTGGCGTCAAGTGGCTGTAGTGCTTCTGGATCATCAGTACTGATGTGCCCATTTGCTGAGCCAGGTCGTGAACAGGAATGTTCTCCAGCAATCTTTGAGTGGCGTAGTAATGACGCAAGCTGTAAAGGCTACGCTCTTTGTCCGTGACTGGGCACTTGAGCAAGTTGCTGTCTTCCAGCATTTGACGAAACGGCTTGTTCCAGTTGTCTGGCACTGTGCCATCAGCCAGCCTGAATACCTTTTTGGCCACTCGCTGTTTGAGGACTTCTTCCAGTGGGATGTCGCGCAAGTCAGGGCTGATTTGTCGCATCACTTCCAAAATGCGCCAGCAGCTGTTGTGAGCAACAAAGTTGCGAGGTCCCAACTTGCCTTGCTGCAAACGGATGTGAAGCACGGGCTGCCCATTGATTACTTCCACATCAATGTGTCGCCACTCAAGGTTTTCTGACTCTGTGCCTGCACGTATGCCTGTAGCGGCAAGGAAGGGCATGTATGCCTGCGCCAGCACTTGACGGATCATTTGGGTGCGATCTGTGCGACCTGCCTTGATGAATGCGGGGCCGAACTTGATCAGTGTTTCCAGCTCTTCATGGCTGAATTCAGCACGACGATCGCTTTCTGCACCTGTGTTCTTGGTGCTGGGGCGGTGGTATTCCGTTAGATAGCTGCGATGAACGGCTTCGTCCATCACAAGATTAAATGAAGCGTTGTGATTGTTTTGTGCGCTGCCAGAAAGTTCACGCCCAACCTTTTCTTTGCGCCACACGTGGAATTGAGAAACCGTTGCTGGCTTGATGCTGTCTACGTTGTAGTTGCCGTAGAAGGGGATCAAGTAAAGGTTTATCGCAGAAACATAGTCCTTGGCTATGGGTTTGGCTGTTCCAGCGTTGATTTCATCCTCCAAGCGGCGCAGAACAACCTCTGCAACTGGCTTGAACTTCTTGCTGATGACAGGGCGACCTTCTTCGTGTTCAAAGGTGGCTTTCATCCACATGCGCTCCGCAAGCTGAGCAGCCTTGTCCACGTCAGTGGTCTGGACGCTTTTGCGAAACCACGTTTTAAGACCTTCTATCTTGTAATGGACTTGCCACTTTTTGCTATTTTCACGACGAACCAAGCGGATAAGCTCAGGCCTTACAACGACAGTTTCACTGGACGGTATACGCATAAGTCAATTTTACAAGCGTCCAGAGCCGTATGTCTATGAAATTTATGTGCAATATATGTGCAATTGAGACATAAAATAAAAACAACGAGGTAAGTCGTTGTTTTTATTAGGTTTTTGGCTCCTCAACCTGGGCTCGAACCAGGGACCTACGGATTAACAGTCCGGCGCTCTACCGACTGAGCTATTGAGGAATATTCGGTACATAAAGCACTAAAAGTGCCCTTCGAAGACCATCAGTATAGCAAAAAAATGGGCGTTTTTACAAGAGTAGGGCAAGGTTTTGATCTCGCACTCAAAAGCGCTTATAGCTCGAGGTCTGTGTAGCTCCAGTTAGTGCGTGGGTGTCCAGAATCTGGACGCTAAAGGGGTGTCCAGAGTAACAGACTGGGATGTGAATTTATTGCACAGATTGGGTCGACGCGTCAATTTTCTTAACGATAGCTTTCAATCTACGTGGGGTGCTGATGACCATCTAAAACAAGATGTGTAGGGCTAGAGGAGTGCATAGGGCGTCAAGGGTATCGGTGGATAAACGCCGTTTTTAGCTGTCAATGGGCGATTACAAAGGGGGCATTGTTTCATACGACCATTCTGGGTAGTCGTCGGAATCAATATCCATTTTTCAATGACCAAGCTAGCGCAAATTAGGAAACTCAATAAAGGGTGATGCTTTGATTAGGGATAGTCCTTATTTTTTTACTTAGATATCGAAGTATATTTTTACTCATGACAATTAATCTAACAAGGCTTACATGATTACCAAAGATGAAAACGAGTTGCTGTGCCGCGTTGAAAACGGGGCGCCCATGGGAAAGCTGATGAGGCAGCATTGGGTACCAATTTGTCTGAGTGAAGAGGTGGCAGAGGCCGATGGCGATCCTGTTACAGCAAAAATTCTTGGCGAGAACTTAGTGGTTTTCAGAGATAGTGATGGACAAGTGGGCGTCTTAGATGAAGCATGTCCTCATCGCGGACCATCATTAAGTTATGGCCGAAATGAAGAGGGTGGTTTGCGTTGCCTTTATCACGGCTGGAAGTTTGATGTTCATGGCAATGTGATGGAAATGGTTTCCGAACCTGCCTCAAGCGGCTTTATGGAAAAGGTGAAGCACAAAGCTTACCCAGTCAAAGAATGGGGTGGCATGATTTGGGCGTGGATGGGCGACCAAGACAATATCCCTGAGTTTGTTCCACCCCGTTGGGCGCCTACTGCTGATACACGTGTATCCATCGC
>JACCDW010009667.1_pt1 | contig 29796 bp, 23 predicted proteins | sample 7449781 | NCBI WGS metagenome assembly JACCDW01 (sample SAMN15323449, study PRJNA562643) | freshwater metagenome | isolation source: river surface water | place: USA:Blue River Watershed | collected 2017-08-18
CAACAGAAGCCGCACGTCCGATGACCGCGGAAGAGAAGAAGGTGATCTTTGCATCTTCTCTGGGTACCGTGTTTGAGTGGTATGACTTTTACTTGTATGGATCGCTGGCCGCGATCATTGCAAAGCAGTTCTTCAGCGGCCTGGATGCCGGTTCGGCATTCATTTTTGCGCTGCTGGCTTTCGCCGCCGGTTTCATCGTGCGCCCGTTTGGCGCACTGGTGTTTGGCCGCTTGGGCGACATGATTGGTCGCAAGTACACCTTCCTGGTGACCATTTTGATCATGGGTTTGTCGACCTTTATCGTGGGCATTTTGCCCAACTACGCGAGCATCGGCGTGGCCGCACCGGTCATTCTGATTGCCTTGCGCCTGTTGCAAGGTTTGGCGCTGGGTGGTGAATACGGTGGTGCCGCCACTTACGTGGCCGAGCACGCGCCGCATGGCCGCCGTGGTGCTTACACGGCCTGGATTCAGACGACGGCGACCCTGGGTTTGTTTTTGTCGTTGATGGTGATTCTGGGCACCCGTACCGCCATTGGCGAAGCCGCTTTTGCGGACTGGGGCTGGCGTGTGCCGTTCATTTTGTCCATCGCTTTGCTGGGCATTTCGGTGTACATCCGCTTGCAGATGAATGAGTCACCGGCGTTCCAGAAGATGAAGTCGGAAGGCAAGACATCGAAGGCACCTTTGTCGGAGTCTTTCGGTCAATGGAAAAACCTGAAGATCGTGATTTTGGCGCTGGTGGGCTTGACCGCCGGTCAGGCGGTGGTGTGGTATTCAGGCCAGTTCTATGCCCTGTTCTTCCTGACGCAGTCGCTGAAGGTGGATGGCGCGACGGCCAACATTCTGGTGGCTGTGTCACTGATCATCGGCACCCCTTTCTTCATCGTGTTTGGCACGCTGTCGGACAAGATAGGCCGCAAGCCCATCATCATGCTGGGTTGTTTGCTGGCTGTGCTGACTTACTTCCCGGTGTTTGAAGCCCTGACCAAGGCGGCCAACCCCGACTTGTACGCCGCCCAGCAAAAGAGCAAGGTGGTGGTGATGGCGGACCCGGCGGAGTGTTCGTTCCAGTTCAACCCGACGGGCACGGTGAAGTTCACCAGCTCGTGTGACATTGCCAAACAAAAACTGGCGGCGAATTCGGTGAGCTACACCAATGAAGCGACCCCGGGTCAATCGGCGGTCATCAAGATTGGCGATAACAGCATCAAGGTGGTGCCCGCAGCGGAAGACATTGCCGCCGCCCGTGAGGCCGCTGAGAAAGCCTTGGAAGAACTGAAGGCCGCCAGCCCTGTGAATGAGGCCGCCGTCAAGGCCGCTGAGACCAAGTTGGCGACGCTGAAGGACGATGGAAAGGTGAAAGACGCCATGTTGAGCGCGGCGCTGGCCAAAGAGCTGAAAGAGCACGGCTATCCGACCAAGGCCGACCCGGCCAAGTTGGATAAGGTGATGGTGTCGATCATCCTGATTTACCTGGTGATTTTGGTGACCATGGTGTACGGCCCGATTGCGGCCATGCTGGTGGAGATGTTCCCGACCCGCATTCGCTACACCTCGATGTCATTGCCCTACCACATCGGTAACGGCTGGTTCGGCGGTTTGCTGCCGACCACTTCGTTCGCTATCGTGGCGCAGACAGGCAATATGTACAACGGCTTGTGGTACCCGATCATCATCGCCGGCATGACTTTCGTGATTGGCATGCTGTTTGTGAAGGAAACCAAGGACGTGGACATCTACGCCAACGACTGATGTAAGCAAAGTGCAGGCACTCGCCTGCTACATTGAAGCCCTCCCTCTGCGGAGGGCTTTTTTTTGACTGGATGTCGACTGGAGAACCCCAATGATCAAGATTCTGATTGGTTTTATTGTGTTTGCGGCTTTGGCCCTGTATGTGATCATGAAGGGCGGTGACAGCCTGGACATGGGCGGAGAAAAACACGGTGCCGAAGCAGTGCACAGTGAGCCGGCCAAGCCCGCCCAAGCCCCTGCGGCAGCGGCCGCGCCTGCTGCACCAGCGGCTGAGCCCGCCAAGCCTGCCGAGGGCAAGTGAGCCGCCACAGGGCTGTGCCCGCCTGCGGGTGACGCTGGCACGGCGCAGGTGTGGCAGGGCTGGCCTGGCGGGATTAACGCTTTGGATGACCAAAGCCACGGTCAAGTGCCGTGGCTTTTTTTCATCCCTACAATGTTTGCCCTAACTCGAAAGAACCCACCATGGCCCAGGGCATCATCCGCATTGTTGGCGCACGCCAGCACAACCTGAAAAACATAGACCTCGATATCCGCACGGGCGAGTTGACGGTGGTCACAGGCCCGAGCGGGTCGGGCAAGTCTAGCCTGGTGTTTGACACCCTGTATGCCGAGGGGCAGCGGCGCTATGTGGAGACATTCAGTGCCTATGCACGCCAGTTTCTGGACCGCATGGATCGGCCGCAGGTGGAGCGGGTGGAGGGAGTGCCGCCTGCGATTGCGATTGACCAAACGAACCCGGTGCGCAGCTCACGCTCGACCGTGGGGACCATGACGGAGCTGAACGATCACCTGAAGTTGTTGTTTGCCCGCGCGGGGCATTTGCACGACCGACAGACGGGGCTGGCGGTGCGCCATGACACGGCGGATGGCATTTGGGCCGAGATTTCGGCGCGGGCGCAAGCGGCGCAAGACCCGAGGCTGGTGGTGACTTTTGCGGTGGAGTTGCCGGCCAATACGACGCCACAGGAGGTGCAGCAGTGGCTGAGTGCAAGTGGGTTTAGCCGCATTCATGCCGAGCGGGAGGTGGCCAAGCCCAGCGGGCCGCGGCGGGTGCTGGATGTGGTGGCCGACCGGTTCCGGGCCGCCGGGGTGGAGCGGGCCCGTGCCATCGAGGCCATCGAGCTGGCCTTGCGCCGTGGCGGGGGGCGTTTGGCGGTGCATGCGCTGGGGGCCGATGAGGCTGGCGGCGGCGAAGTGTGGCGATTTTCGACGGGTTTGCATTGCCCGGAGAGTGATTTGCAGTACGCCGACCCGGTGCCATCGATGTTTTCTTTCAATTCGCCGGTGGGGGCTTGTGAAGTGTGCCGTGGCTTTGGCCGTGTGATCGGGGTGGATTACGGCCTGGTGATTCCGAACGATAAGCTGACTTTGCGCGCCGGCGCGATCAAGACCATACAGACCCCGGCGTGGGCCGAGTGCCAGGAAGACTTGATGCGGCATGCAGAAAAAGCCGGTATTCCGCGCGATACGGCATGGAACAAGTTGACGCCAGAGCAAAAGGCGTGGGTGATTGAGGGCTCTCCGACCTATAGCGGCAAATGGAACCAGCAGTGGTATGGCATCAAGCGGTTTTTTGAGTATTTGGAGAGCAAGTCGTACAAGATGCATATTCGTGTGCTGTTGTCGAAGTACCGCAGTTACACGCCTTGCGGCAGTTGCGGCGGGGCCCGCTTGAAGACCGAGAGTTTGTTGTGGCGTTTGGGCAGCCTGGCCGATGCCGAGGCGGTGATGCCTGCGGCCCAGCGGTTTTTGCCGCAAGGCACGGAATGGTCGCGCGAGGTGCTGGCCACGTTGCCGGGGCTGTGTTTGCATGACCTGATGTTGTTGCCCATCGATCAGCTGCGGGCATTTTTTGACCGGATGCAGGGCGAGTTGGGGAGTGCCCCCGCCACCCCGGAAGGGCAGGCCATGCAGCTGCTGTTGCAGGAGATTTGCACCCGATTGCGTTACCTGTGTGATGTGGGTTTGGGGTATTTGACCCTGGACCGCCAAAGCCGGACTTTGAGCGGCGGTGAGGTGCAGCGGATCAATTTGACGACGGCGCTGGGGACGTCGCTGGTGAACACTTTGTTTGTGTTGGATGAGCCCAGCATCGGCCTGCACCCGCGCGATATGCGCCGCATCACCGAGGCCATGCACCGCTTGCGCGACGCGGGCAATACGCTGGTGGTGGTGGAGCATGACCCGGCGGTGATGGTGGCGGCGGACCGCATCATCGATATGGGGCCGGGGCCGGGCGAGCGTGGGGGGCAGATTGTGTTTGACGGCACGGTGAACCAGTTGCGTGCGGCCGATACGCTGACGGGGGCTTATTTGGGGGACCGCAAGCACATCGGCATGGGGTTCAGGCGGGCGGTGTCAGATTCCACGCCGCGGCTGGTGCTGGAGGGGGCACGGCAACATAATTTGCGCGACTTGGCGATTGAATTCCCCTTGCAGCGCTTGGTGGTGGTGACGGGGGTGAGCGGGTCGGGCAAATCGACCTTGATACAGGATATTTTGGCGCCGGCGCTGATGCGCCATTTTGGCCGCGCGACGGAGAGCCCTGGTTTGCATGACCGTTTGCTGGGGGCCGACCACCTGAGTGATGTGGTGTTTGTGGACCAGTCGCCCATAGGCAAGACCGCGCGTTCCAACCCGGCGAGTTATGTGGGGGCGTGGGATGCCGTGCGTGAGTTGTTTGCCACCAGCCCTGTGGCACGCCAGCGGGGTTATACGGCGGCCAAGTTCAGCTTCAATAGCGGCGATGGCCGCTGCCCGACGTGTACGGGCTCTGGGTTTGAGCATGTGGAGATGCAGTTTTTGTCGGATGTGTATTTGCGTTGCCAGGATTGCCACGGCCAGCGCTATCGCCCGGAAATTCTGGAGGTGCAGATTGAGCGGCATGGCCGACTGTTGAATGTGGCGCAGGTGCTGGATTTGACGGTGCATGAGGCGGCGAGTTTGTTTGACCAGGACCGTGAGGTCATACGCACTTTGCAACCGATTGTGGATGTGGGGCTGGAGTATGTGAAGCTGGGCCAGCCGGTGCCGACTTTGAGCGGTGGCGAGGCGCAACGATTGAAGTTGGCCGGGCATTTGGCGGAGTCGGTCAAGTCGCAGAGCGCGACGCGCCAGTCTTTGGCGCGCAAGGGGACGCTGTTTTTGTTGGATGAGCCGACCACAGGCTTGCATTTTGAAGACATCGCCAAGCTGATGCGCGCTTTGCGCAAACTGCTGGATGCCGGGCATTCGATGATCATCATTGAGCACAACCTGGATGTGATACGCGCCGCCGATTGGCTGATAGACCTGGGGCCCGAGGGGGGCGAGGGTGGCGGCCAACTGGTGGCCCAGGGGACGCCGGAGGAGTTGCGCCAGCACCCGAGTTCACACACCGGGCTGGCATTGCGTGAATATGACCAAACCCTGCATGCCTCTCTGGTGCAGGAGGAGGCGGCACCTGTTTACCGGGAGCCAGCGCCTGATGCGATACGGATTGTGCATGCCAAAGAGCACAACCTGAAGAACATCAGCGTGGATATTCCGCGGGGGAAGTTCAATGTGATCACGGGGGTGAGTGGCTCGGGGAAGTCGACGTTGGCGTTTGATATTTTGTTCAACGAGGGGCAGCGCCGGTATTTGGAGAGCCTCAACGCCTATGCCCGCAGCATTGTGCAGCCAGCCGGGCGGCCCGAGGTGGATGCGGTTTATGGCATTCCACCCACGGTGGCGATTGAGCAGCGTTTGTCGCGCGGGGGGCGCAAGTCGACGGTGGGGACGACCACAGAGGTCTGGCACTTTTTGCGTTTGCTTTATGTGAAGCTGGGAACCCAGCACTGTGTGCACGATGGGTCGGCGGTGCAACCGCAGACGGTGCAGAGCATGGTGGCGCAAATCATGCGCCAGTACAAGGGCCAACACATCGGCCTGCTGGCGCCGCTGGTGGTGAACCGCAAGGGGGTCTATACCGAGTTGGCGGATTGGGCGCGGCCACGTGCTTATACGCATTTGCGGGTGGATGGCGAGTTTTTGCCGACCACGGGTTTTCCGCGCATCGACCGCTTTAAAGAGCACACCATCGAGTTGCCGGTGGGGGATGTGTGGGTTTCGGCGCAGACTGAGTCGGACTTGCGTCAGCATGTGGCCAAGGCGCTGGAGCATGGCAAGGGGGTGCTGCATGTGTTGGCCCCGCTGGATGGCTTGAAGGCGGCGATGATGACGGGGGGCAAGACCGCGCACATTGGGCAGGTGCAGGTGTATTCGACATTGCGGGCTTGCCCCGTGTGTGCGACTTCGTATGCCGAGTTAGACCCGAGGCTGTTTTCGTACAACAGCAAGCACGGCTGGTGCCCGGACTGTGTGGGGACGGGGGTGCGTTTGAACAAAGAGCAGCGGCGCTTGATGGATGACTCGGTGCAGAACGATGACCAAAAGGGCCGTGAGCAGACTTTTGCCGAGCCTGAGTTGGAAGATGTGGGCCATGAGGCTTGCCCGACTTGCGAGGGCACGCGGCTGAATGCGACGGCACGGGCGGTGCGCTTTGCGGGGATAGGGATTGCCGATATCGCCCGCATGTCGGTGGGCGATGTGCGGGGCTGGGTGCGTGGCTTGAAGCTGGTGGGGCGAGAGGGGGACATTGCGCGCGACCTGGTGGCCGAGATTGGCAGTCGGCTGGAGTTTCTGGAGCAGGTGGGTTTGGGTTATTTGACCTTGGACCGGGGGGCGCCGACTTTGAGCGGGGGCGAGGCCCAGCGGATTCGGTTGGCGGCGCAGTTGGGGAGCAATTTGCAAGGGGTGTGTTATGTGCTGGATGAGCCGACCATCGGCTTGCATGCCCGCGACAACCAGATGTTGCTGGGCGCTTTGCACACGCTGAGCGACAAGGGCAATACCCTGGTGGTGGTGGAGCACGATGAGGACACGATCAGGCAGGCGGACCACATCATAGACATAGGGCCCAGCGCAGGACGGCGCGGGGGGCGGCTGATTGCCCAGGGGGATGTGGCGGCGCTCACCCGTGAGCCCGAGTCACAAACCGGGCGCTATTTGTTGCAAGCCATGCGCCACCCCTTGCAAGCGCGGCGTGCCGTCGATTTGAGCGATGAGGCCCGCTTGACGGTGCAGACGGCGAGTTTGCACAACCTGGGGGGCATGGATGTGGCGGTGCCGCTGCACCGCTTGGTGGCCATTACCGGGGTGAGCGGTTCGGGCAAGTCGACGCTGGCGCGCGAGGTGCTGTTGGCCAATGTGCAGGCCGCCGTGAGTGGGGGCAAGGCCCCGGCCTGGCAGGGCTGCGGCGGATTGAGTGGGTGGCAGCAGGTGGACCGGGTGCTGGAGGTGGACCAAACCCCGATCGGTAAAACACCGCGTTCGTGCCCGGCGACTTATATAGGCTTTTGGGACACGATACGCAAATTGTTTGCGGAGACGCTGGAGGCCAAGGCGCGTGGCTTTGGCCCGGGGCGCTTTAGCTTCAATACGGGTGAGGGACGTTGCCCGGGTTGTGAGGGCCAGGGCATGCGGACCATCGAGATGAGTTTTTTGCCGGATGTGAAGGTGCCGTGTGAGGTGTGCCACGGGGCGCGCTTTAACCCGCAGACGCTGGAGGTGAGCTGGCGGGGCAAGAGCGTGGGCGAGGTGTTGCAGATGGAGGTGGATCAGGCGGTGGAGTTTTTTGCCAGCATGCCCGCCATCGCGCACCCGCTGCGGCTGTTGCAAGATGTGGGCTTGGGTTACTTGACACTGGGGCAGCCTTCACCCACGCTGAGTGGCGGTGAGGCGCAGCGGATCAAGCTGGTGACTGAGCTGACCAAGGTGCGTGACGAGGTGGGGCGGCGTGGCCAGAAGGCCCCGCATACGCTGTATGTGCTGGATGAGCCCACGGTGGGTTTGCACATGGCCGATGTGGACAAGCTGATCAAGGTGTTGCACCGATTGGTGGACGGCGGGCACAGTGTGGTGGTGATTGAGCACGACCTGGATGTGATTGCAGAAGCCGATTGGGTGATAGACCTCGGGCCGGAGGGTGGGTCTGGCGGCGGGCGGGTGGTGGCGGCCTGCACGCCGGAGGAGTTGGTGCGGCTGGCGACGCATACCGGGCGGGCGCTGGCGCCAGTGCTGGCGCGGGGGTGATCAGCCTCCGTAGACCAACATGTCTACCCAGGCCATGAATAGGGCAAGTGTTGCGGGGCCGCTAACAATGGTGATGCGCATGATGCCTTTGGTCAGTTTGCAATAGGTAGAGCCTGCAAACGACCCAGGCACGATCAAATTCTCAATTTAACGATAAAACATCATGATGTCAATGCACACTGTATTGCGAATTTTTGCCAAGCCCCTTTTGTGTGGCAGAGCTGCATGAAATGAACGATAGTTGGTTCAAGTTAAGCGCTATCGTCATGCATCAAGTGTACGGATGAAATCGGTAAATTCGGCCACGGTCGTTGATGCGAGCCACACGGGCCAATGCTTCGTCTTCTGAAAGCCCCGATTGCTTCAGCGCATAGAAGAGATGATAAAACTCGATTTCAAGATCGGTGGAGAAGATGCCAGGGTCGTCTGAGCCCAGCGACACTTCGATTTCGGGGTCGCCTTCTTTGACCGCACCTGTGACCCTCATCCACCTCAAGGCATGGTGCTCTGCAAACGAGTGATAGGGTGCGATGCGTACATTGCTGCTGGGCAGAGTCTCGAACATTGTCTTAGCACCCGGCTATCCCAAATGAGTCCGAACGATTTTGCGTATGGAGTTGTTTGTCTGATCGGCCACATAAACTGACCCGCCATTGTCAATTGCGATGCATGCAGGGTCGTTGAATTTTGCTGTTGCCGCCGTGCCATTGACATAACCGTTCGAACCAGCCCCCGCTAAAGTGCTGAGCACGCCCTCAGGGTTGATCTTGAGGATCAGGTGGTTATAGATATCTGCGATATAAACCGCACCGTTGGTGTCTGCGGCGACGCCAGTGGGGTAGTAGAAGGACGCTGTTCCCGCCGAGCCATTGACAGCACCTGCGCTCCCTGCCGTTCCTGCCCAAGTGCTGACCACACCTGCAGGTGTGATTTTGCGAATGACAAAATTATTTAAATCAGCCACATACAAATTGCCAAACGTGTCTACAGCAACGCCTAAAGGAGAGTTGAATGTCGCCGTCCCAGCAGTGCCATCTAAATAGTCTGCCACCCCCGCTACACCTGCCACAGTGCTGACCACGCCTGCAGAGTTGATTTTTCGAATCAAGTTGTTGTCACTATCAGCGACATAAACATTACTGCTGGTATCCACTGCAACGCCAAAAGGGGAGTTAAATGTCGCTGTGCCGCTTGTGCCATCGTCAGCGCCTGTGGCCCCCGTTCCTGCCAAGGTACTAACCACGCCCGCCGCAGTGATTTTTCGAATGCGTTGGTTGTCTTTGTCTGCCACATACACATTACCACTGGTGTCCACAGCAACGCCTGAAGGGGAGTTAAATGTCGCTGTGCCACCTATTCCATCTGTCGCGCCCGATGTCCCTGCTCCTGCCAGGGTGCTAACTACACCCGCCTCAGTGATTTTTCGTATGCGGTGGTTGCTTAGGTCGGCCACATACACATTGCCATTGGCGTCCAAAGCAATCCCTCTGGGAGTATGAAATGTCGCCGTTCCGCCCGTGCCATCGGCAAATTCAGTCGATCCCGTCCCTGCCAACGTCGTCACCACCCATTGATAGTGGGTGGGCGCCGAACTACCCCCACCACCACCACAGGCCGCCAGCAGCGCGGCAGCATCCAGCGCCAGCACAGCCCCCATGAAATGGCGGCGCTTCAAACCCTGCGGCTCGTTAGGGTTGGCTGCCTGCGCCATGGTGTCATCGATGCCTGCAAAGCTCACTTCCTTGCTTGGCTCTTTGCTAGCTTCAGTCTGGTGCTTGGTCATGCGGTCTCTCGTTGGTTGTCACCATGAAAGCATGTATATTAAACCCATTTTGTATAAATTAGCAATACAATTAACCGATCATTACATATATTTATTTTCAAATAAAACCTGTGTGGCACAGCCTGACCCATCGCACCTGCCCGCACGCCTACGCCACCTGCCTACCCCCAAAGGCCGGGGCTCCAGCCCATGAATTCGTTAGATGTCCATGCACCTCCAATTGGGTCTCAACTTGAAATACGCACCATCATCACAAAGGGTCAGTTTTGTAACAAAGTGTGGGGCTTGTTCATTTCATTTTTGAATTCCTGGCCCCACCCGCCACAGGGTGGTGACTTCAGCCGCCCGGGCTGCATGCAGCGGGTCGCTGGCGTCTTGGGTTTTGGGGTGGCGGGCTCGGGTGTCGAGCCGACCGACCACGCGCAAGCCTGCCTGCTCGATCCAGTCCATCAATTGGGCTCGGGTGCGCAGGCCCAGGTGCTCGGCCAGGTCTGAGAGCACCAGCCAGCCTTCGCCGTCTGGGCAGAGGTGTGCGGGCAGGCCGTTGAGAAACCCGCGCAGCATGGCGCTGTCGGGGTCGTAGATGGCTTGGTCCAGCACGGAGCCGGGTTGGCCTGGTAGCCAAGGCGGGTTGCAGACGACCAGGGCGGCTTGGCCTGGGGGGTAGAGGTCGGTGTGTCGCAGTTCGACCCGATGGCCAAAGCCCAGTCGTTGGAGGTTGTCTGTGGCGCAGGCGATGGCGCGCGGGGAGAGGTCTGTGGCCATAACGCGGGGGACGCCGCGGCGCAGTAGCACCGCACTGATGACGCCTGTGCCTACGCCGATGTCAAAGGCGAGGGGGCAGTGGGCCAGGGCGGCAGGGAGGGGGGCTTTGGCAATGAGCTCGAGGTATTCGCCGCGCACGGGGGAGAACACGCCGAAGTGGGGGTGGATGCGAGCGCCGCCCAGGGCGGCGATGGGGACTCCGGTTTTGCGCCACTGGTGTGCGCCGATGAGGCCCAAGAGGGCGCGCAAGGGCATTACGCGGGGTTGTCCGTCGGGAGGGCCCCATGCTTCGGTGCAGGGCATGCGGACGTCGGGGGCGCGGGGCAAGGCGATGCGGTATTGGCCGTCAAGTTCGATGAGAAGTTGCCCCAGCACGCGGGCACGCAGGATTTGCGTTTGCCGGTGGGCGGCAAATGCGCTGCCAGCGTTGGGCGGGGTGGGTGGGGTGCGCTGGCGTTGGCGTTGGGTGGCGGCGTCGATGCGCGCTGAAATGGCCTGAAGCAGTTGGCGGGCATGGTGGAAATCACCCCGCCACAAGAGGCCGCTGCCGGCGCTGGCCAGACGGTGGGCTTGAGCCGGGTCGAGTTGGGTGCAGATTTCGATGCGGGTGGGCAGGCGGGCACCGTTGTCGGTTTGCCATAGCGCTTGACGGGGTTGGCTGTGTTCAGTCCAGTGCAGCGTGGCGCTGTGGGTGTTCATGCGCGTTCAGCCCGCATTGCCCAGGCTTAAGCCGGCGTGTTCGCGCAGTGGATGGAAGTGGATTTTGGGGAAGCGCTCTTGCGCGAGCCGCACGTCGTAGGGGGAGGTGCACAGGTATGCGAGTGTGCCTGCGGCATCGAGGGCCATGCGCTGGGGGTAGGCGTTGCAAAATTCGCGCAGCTCGGCAGGGCTGTCGGCGGTGATCCAGCGGGCCCCTGTGTATTGGCAACCTTCGAGGCGCACGTCGCAGTCGTATTCGGTTTTAAGGCGGTGTTGCACGACCTCAAATTGCAATTGGCCGATGGCACCCAGGAGCATGGCCCCGCCAGCTTCAGGTTTGAAGACCTGGATGGCGCCTTCTTCGCCGAGTTGTTCCAGCCCTTGTTGCAATTGTTTGGTGCGCAAGGGGTTGTTGAGCAGCACGGTCATGAACAATTCGGGGGCAAAGAAGGGCAACCCGGTGTATTGCAAGGAGGCCCCGTCGGTGATGGTGTCGCCGAGTTGGACGCCGCCATGGGTGGTGAAGCCGATGATGTCGCCGGCGTAGGCTTCGTCGACGGCTTCACGGCGTTGCGATAAGAAGGTGACGACCGAGGTGGGTCGCAGTTCTTTGGCGGTGCGCTGGACCTTCAGTTTCATACCGGGCTTGTATTGGCCGGAAGCGACGCGCACAAAGGCAATGCGGTCGCGGTGGTTGGCGTCCATATTGGCCTGTACTTTGAAGACGACGCCGGAGAAGCCATCGTCTTCGGGCTGGATGATTTTTTCGACGGTTTGGCGGTTGACCAGCAGCGTGCTTTTGCGTGGGCGCGGCGATGGCGCGAGATCGACGAGGGCGTCGAGGACTTCCATGACGCCGAAGTTGTTGACGCCCGAGCCAAAAAACACGGGGGTCTGTTTGGCGGCCAAGAAGGCTTGGTGGTCGAAGGCGGGGGAGGCGCCGGTGGCGAGTTCCATGCTTTCGAGTGCGTCGTCAAATTCCTGGCCGAAGCGTTCCCGAAGGCGGTCGGTTTCTGACAGGGGGATGCTTTCGAAGTCTTGGGGCAGGCGCTCGCTGCCGGCTTCGAAGACGGTCATGGTTTGGGTGCGCAGGTTGATGATGCCGCCAAAGCGTTTGCCTTGGCCGACGGGCCAGGTCATGGGCACGCAGGGCATGCCCAGTTCGCGCTCGACTTCGTCGAGGATGTCGAGCGGGTCGCGGACTTCGCGGTCCATTTTGTTGACAAAGGTGAGGATGGGGGTGTCGCGTTGTCGGCAAACTTCGATGAGGCGGCGGGTTTGGGCTTCGACGCCGTTGGCGGCGTCGATGACCATGAGGGCGGAGTCGACCGCGGTGAGGACGCGGTAGGTGTCTTCAGAGAAGTCTTTGTGGCCCGGGGTGTCGAGCAGGTTGACCACGTGGTCGCGGTATTGCATTTGCATGACCGAGGAGGCGACCGAGATGCCGCGCTGTTTTTCGATTTCCATCCAGTCGCTGGTGGCGTGGCGGGAGGCTTTGCGGGCTTTGACAGAGCCGGCGATTTGGATGGCGCCCGAGAACAGCAGGAGTTTTTCGGTGAGGGTGGTTTTGCCGGCGTCGGGGTGGGAGATGATGGCAAAAGTGCGGCGTCGCCGGGTTTCGGGGGCGTGGGTCACGGGGATGAATCCTGATGGTGCGGGTGTGGACGCCACAGGCGTCGGTGGCCCAGATTTTAGGTGCTGGCCGTGGCGGCGGGCTGGGGTTGGCGCCGGGCGTGGGTTTGGATGGCGAACAAGAGCCCTTGGCGGTTGAAGGGTTTGGGCAGTACTTCGACCATGCCAACGGCCATGCATTCTTGGACGGCTTCGGGGGCGACGTTGGCGGTGAGTGCGATGAAGGGGACGTCTCGCCGTTGGGGTTGGTGGAATTGTCGGGTGCGGCGGACGACTTCGACGCCGTTGATGTCGGGCATGATGAGGTCGACCAGCACGAGGTCGTAGTCGTGTTCGTGCAGCATGTGCAGGGCGCTTTGGCCGCCATCGGCTTGCGAGAGCACGGCCTGGGGCAGTGCTTTTTGCAGGGTGGCGGCGAGGACGGCGCGGTTGACGGGTTGGTCGTCAACCAGCAGGATGCGGTAAGGGTAGGGGTCGGTGGCGGGTGTGGCTGTGCCTGAGGGGGCCAAGGTGGTTTGTGGCGGCTGGGTGAGGGGCAGGGTGACTTGGAGCGTGAAGCAAGAGCCTACGCCGGGTTCGCTGCGCACCCCGAGTTGGCCGCCCATGGCCTGTGCCAAGCCGCGCGAGATGGCCAGCCCCAGGCCGTTGCCGCGCAGGCTTTCGTCGTGACACCTGGACCCGTGGGCCTGGTAGAAGGGCTCGAAGATGCGTTCGATTTGGTCAGCTTCGATGCCCGCCCCGCTGTCGCGCACTTCGAAGCGCAATGTGGCTTGTTTGGAGTCGGCGTGTTCGGTGTAGAGGTGCAGAGAGACTTCGCCCTTGGGGGTGAATTTGATGGCATTGCCCAAGAGGTTGATGAGGATTTGCGCCAGCCGATCGGGGTCGACGCGCACCCAGGTGGGGGCGTGGTCGTCAATGTGCAGGGTGTAGGCGAGGTCCATGCCTTGGGCATGGGTTTCGAGTGTTCGAAAGATTTGGCGCACCATGTGGCGCAAGTCCATGGCTTGGGGGCTGAGGGAGAAGCGGCCTTGGCTGATTTGGGAGAGGTCGAGGAGATCGTTGATGACGGTCAGCAGGTGTGAGGCCGCGTTTTGCGCGCCAGCCACTTCTTCTTGGGCGGCCGGCCCGAGTTCAGGTCGGTCGGCCAGCAAGCCCAGATAGCCTTTGACCCCGTTCAAGGGGGTGCGCATGGCATGGCTGACCATGGCGAGAAATTGGTCTTTGTGGCGGCTGGCTTCGCGCAGTTTGGCATTGGCCTCGCTGAGCTGTATGGCGGATTGCTCCATGGCGCGCAGGTTGTCGGCGTCGGCGGTGTCGAGCGTGACGAGCAAGATGCCCTGGGTGAGGCAGAGCAGGCCGTACATGGTGGCGCTGACCCATAGGTCGATGTCGGTGAAGCCGGGTTTTGCGTCTAGCCAGCCTTGGAAATGCAGGGCCAGAAAGACCCATACGCTGCAAAAGGCCGCCATGAGCCAGGCGAAGGTCCAACGCCGGTTCATGGTGAACCAGGGCAGGAGGGGGACGATGCCCAGCCAGACCATGGCGGGGGAGGAGAGTCCACCCATTTGCCAGGTGCTAAAGAGAATGAGGCTGAGCAAGGTGGCTTGGTAAAACTGGCTGGCCAGGTGCAGGCGCAGGCCTTGTATGCGCGCGCGGGCGATGAGGGCGCAGGCCAGTGAGCCCAGGCCGGTGGCCCAGGAGATGCTGGTCAGCCCGAGTATGGCCATCCAGGGGCAAAGGAGGCCGAGGAAGAACAGGCTGCAGCTGGTGAAGCAGAAAAAATGGAAGTCGCCGACGGTTTGCAGCTGCGGGGGCAGGAGCGCCCGGATGCGGCGTTGCAGGTTGGAGTAAAACTCGAAGGGCATGATTTGTGATGCCAGAGAATCAATGCCCCCATTATATTGATAACTTTGGTATTTTTAAATGATTTTTTTAATTCGACCTATTTTTATGGGGTGGTCAAGGAGGCGCTGCAAATCACTCTGCAAATCGCGCTGCGTCCGGGCCAGCGCGGCTTCGTTGGATGTCTTGCACAGTGTCTTGAATACTGCTTTATGTTACGATAGTGGCATCCGAGGAGCGTTGCAGCGCCGTCAGGCGTGAGGCTCGGACCTTTTCTTCAGCAACGACGCTCATCCACTCTGTGCAGTGCGGTGAGCCCTGTGAACCCGTGCGCCAGAGTGTTTGTCCCATTGCAAGGAACCACTTTTATGAACGCACCCCTGAAAAATGTATTGCCCACTGATTGCGTGATTGCCGATATCGGCTTGGCCGATTGGGGCCGCAAAGAAATCGCGATTGCCGAAACCGAGATGCCCGGCCTGATGGCCATACGCGAGGAGTACGCGGCCAAGCAGCCCCTGAAGGGCGCGCGGATCACGGGTTCTTTGCACATGACGATTCAGACCGCTGTGCTGATTGAGACACTGCAAGCCCTGGGCGCAAAGGTGCGTTGGGCTTCCTGCAATATTTATTCGACCCAGGACCATGCGGCCGCCGCGATTGCCGCCAGAGGGACGCCGGTGTTTGCCATCAAGGGCGAGAACTTGGCGCAGTATTGGGATTACACGCACCGGATTTTTGAATTTGGCGCTGCCAACACCGAGGGCGAAGGCCCGAATATGATTTTGGACGATGGTGGCGATGCGACTTTGCTGATGCATTTGGGCAAGCGCGCTGAGCGTGACGCTTCGGTGTTGGCGAACCCGGGCAGCGAGGAAGAGATTTGTCTGTTCAACTCGATCAAGGCGAAGTTGGCTCAGGACCCGACTTGGTATAGCCGCAAGAGCGCCCAGATCATCGGCGTGACGGAAGAGACCACCACGGGTGTGCACCGGTTGAAGGAGATGTCGGCCAAGGGGACGCTGATGTTCCGTGCCATTAATGTGAATGATTCTGTCACCAAGAGCAAGTTCGACAATTTGTATGGTTGCCGGGAGTCGCTGGTGGATGGCATCAAGCGCGCGACCGATGTGATGATTGCGGGCAAGGTGGCCGTGGTGTGCGGTTACGGGGATGTGGGCAAGGGCAGCGCCCAGGCCTTGCGTGCGTTGTCGGCGCAGGTTTGGGTGACTGAGATTGACCCGATCAATGCCCTGCAAGCCGCGATGGAAGGCTATCGGGTGGTGACGATGGATGAGGCCTGTAGCCAGGCGGATATTTTTGTGACCGCCACGGGCAATAAGCATGTGATCACGCATGAACATATGCTGAAAATGAAAGACCAGTCTATCGTTTGTAATATCGGCCATTTTGACAATGAGATTGATATTGCGTCGGTGGAGAAGTACACGTGGGAAGAGATCAAGCCGCAGGTGGATCACATCATCTTCCCGGATGGCAAGCGCATCATCATGCTGGCCAAAGGCCGGTTGGTGAATTTGGGTTGTGCCACGGGTCACCCGAGTTTTGTGATGAGCTCTAGCTTTGCCAACCAGACGATTGCGCAGATTGAGCTGTTTAGCCACCCCGACAGCTATGACACGGGCAAGGTGTATGTGTTGCCCAAGCACCTGGATGAAAAGGTGGCCCGCCTGCACCTGAAAAAAGTGGGGGCCAAGTTGACGGAGTTGACCGATGGCCAGGCCGAGTACATTGGCGTGCCCAAGCAGGGGCCTTACAAGCCCGACTCGTATCGCTATTGAGGGACACCGATGCGGGCCGATCAGCTGTTGGTCGAGAGGGGCCTGGCGGCCTCACGCTCGCAAGCCCAGCGGTTGATCAGCGCCGGTGTCGATTGGCGCGTGGGGGTGGCGGCGTTTCAGCCGGTGCGTAAAAACGGCGAGGAGTTGCCCGCCCATGCAGAGTTGCGCCTGATGGATGCCGCAGAGTTGCGCTATGTGTCGCGCGGGGGGCTGAAGCTGGAGGGCGCGCTGGCCGTGTGTGGGCTGGATGTGCGGGGCTGGCGGTGCCTGGATGTGGGGCAGAGCACGGGGGGGTTCACCGATGTGTTGCTGCGAGCAGGGGCGCGCCATGTGGTGGGTGTGGATGTGGGGCACGGGCAGTTGCACCCGAGCTTGCAGGCTGACCCCCGGGTGACTGCGCTGGAAGGGGTGAATGCCCGCGAGTTGCAGGACCTGGACCCGCGTTTGGGGGGACAGGCGTTTGACTTGGTGGTGGGTGATTTGTCGTTCATTTCACTGAGTCTGGTATGGCCTGCGCTGGCCGCACAGTTGGCGCCTGAAGGGCAGTTGCTGGTGTTGGTGAAGCCGCAGTTTGAATTGCAACCGGGCCAGTTGGGCAAAGGCGGTGTGGTGAAAGACCCGGCTTTGTACGAGGTGGTGCGCGAGCGCATGATGCAGGCCTGTGACGATGCGGGTTTGCAATGTTTGCAGTGGCTGGACAGCCCGATTGCGGGCGGTGACGGCAACCATGAATTTTTTATTTGGGCGCGTCGCCGCGCCCAGTGTGAAGGATGAGCGATGAACACGCCCTTGAGCTTTGAGTTCTTTCCCCCCAAGACGGTTGAGGGCAAGGAGAAGTTGCGCCAAGCGCGCAGCGATTTGTATGCCTTGAAGCCTGAGTTTTGCTCGGTGACTTATGGTGCCGGTGGTTCGACCCATGAGGGGACTTTTGCGACTGTGGGAGAGATTCAGGCGGAGGGGCATCAGGCGGCTTCGCATTTTTCCTGCATTGGCGCGACGCGCGCACGGGTGCGTGAGCAGTTGCAGCAGCTGCGGGACATGGGGGTGAGGCGCTTGGTGGCTTTGCGCGGCGATTTGCCCAGCGGCTATGGTGCCGGCGGAGAGTTTCAGTATGCGAGCGATTTGATTGAATTCATTCGGGCGGAAACCGGAACGGATTTTTATATTGAGGCGGCGGCATACCCGGAGGTGCATCCGCAGGCCAAGTCACCGCAGGCCGATTTGCAGGCGTTTGCGATCAAGGTGAAGGCGGGGGCAGATTCGGCCATTACGCAGTATTTCTATAACACCGATGCGTATTTTCGGTTTGTGGAGGAGGTCGATCGGCTGGGGGTGCATGTGCCGATCGTGCCGGGCATCATGCCGATCACCAGTTCGTCGCAGTTGCTGCGTTTTTCAGACGCTTGCGGGGCCGAGATTCCGCGTTGGATACGCCAGCGCCTGGTGGCTTATGGCGATGATGTGGCATCGATTCGGGCTTTTGGCCTGGAGGTGGTGACCGATTTGTGCGACCAGCTGGTGTGTGCGGGTGTGCCAGGGTTGCATTTTTATACGATGAATCAGAGTGCGGCCACCATGGAGATTGTGCGCCGACTGGATGATCGGTTAACTGCCGGGGTTTGACCCACTTCAAACCTGCGCCCTAATGTGCGCTGCTAGACGGCCAGGGTTTGATCATGAACAAGGCGTTGGAGTGGGCCTGGATGGCATCCCGATTTTGGGCGAAACTTGCACGCAGCGAGTTTTTTAGCGTTCGTCAAAGCTGAGCACCACCTCATCGGTGCTGGGGCAGGCTTGGCAGCTGAGGACAAAGCCCTGACGGATTTCGTCGTCTTCGAGGGTGAAGTTTTTGCTCATGGTGACTGCGCCAGCCATGACTTTGGCGCGACAGGTGCAACATACCCCGGCTTTGCAGGAGTAGGGCAGGTCGAGTCCGGCCTGGAGGGCCACATCGAGGATGTGGTCTTCGGGGTGCATGCGCATCTCGTGGCGTTTGCCGTCGGCGATGATGCTGAGTTTGATGCCGGCACCTGTCTCGGGCGCGCTGCGCCGGGGGGCACGGGCGGGCGAGGCGGCACTGGCAAAGCGTTCGGCATGTACACGGTCGGCGGGGACGCCAGCGCCGAGCAGGGCGCTTTCGGTGGCTTCGATCATGGCTTCGGGGCCGCAGATGAAGACCTCGTCCATGCTTTTGACGGGCAAAAAGACCTGCATGAGTGCGCGCACTTTGTCGGCGTCGATGCGGCCTTCAAGCAGGGGTACTTCTTGGGCCTGGCGCGATAAGACATGAATGAGGGTTAGGCGGTCGGGGAATTGGTCTTTGAGGTCTTGCAGCGCTTCGTTGAACATGACGCTGTCCATGCGCCGATTGCCGTAGACCAGGGTGAATTTGGCGCGCGGGCTTTGGGTGAGGGTGTGGGTGAGGATGGAGAGGATGGGGGTGATGCCAGAGCCGGCGGCAAAGCCGACCCGGTGCAGGGCCCGTGGGCGGCGGATCACAAACCGCCCTTCGGGGGGGGCGATGGCCAGTTTCTGGCCCACTTTCAAGTGGCCGACGAGTCGGTTGGACATGCGACCGCCTTCGACCGCACGGACCCCGATCTGAATTTGGCCGTGCTGCGTCAGCAAGGCCGGGGTGGCGCACAGTGAGTAGTTGCGCCGCAATTCTTGGGTGTCGATGTGCTCGCGCACGGTGATGAATTGGCCAGGCTGGAATGCGAAGGTGTCGCGCAGCTCAGGGGGGACTTGCAGGGTGATGGCGGCGGCCTGGTCGGCCTCTGGCTCGATGGCCACCACGGTGAGGTCATGAAAGGTGGGTGCGCTCATGGGGGGTTTCAGTGGGGCTTGAAGTGGTCAAAGGGCTCCAGACAAGTCAGGCACTTGTACATGGCCTTGCAGGCGGTAGAGCCAAAATAAGAGGTTTGCGTGGTGTCGTTGGAGTGGCAGCGGGGGCATGGAACGACTTCGGCGGGGCGAAGGCGTGCGATGCGCACGGTGGAGGCGTGGGAGACGGGGGCGCCACCGGTGGGCGGGGCGATGCCGTAGTCGCGCAGTTTGCGGTGGGTGACGGCGTCCATCCAGTCGGTGCTCCAGGCCGGTGAGAGTTGGGTGTGCACTTTGGCGTTGTGGCCGTGTTCGGCCAGGACGCGCACGATGTCGTCATGAATTTGCGACATGGCGGGGCAGCCGCTGTAGGTGGGGGTGATGGTGACGATGATTTCGGTGGCGCCGATTTCGACCCCGCGCAAGATGCCCATTTCTTTGAGTGTGACGACCGGGATTTCGGGGTCGGTGAGGGTGGAGAGCCACTGCCACACCTGTTGGGCGGTGGGGGATGGCCGGGCGGAGAGGGGTGGCGCCATGTCACCAAGTCGCGCCGGGGTGGGCGCGGGCGAGCGATTGCATTTCGGCCAGCAAATAACTGAGGTGTTCAGAGTGCACGCCGAGTTTGCCCGTGGGGATGTGGCCTTTGACTGGCGGGCAGCGCAAAGTGGCCTGGGCCAGTGTGTCGGTGACTTGTTCGTGCCAGAGCGGGGCGATGGCGTTGAGGTCTGCGCCGACGCCGCTTACACGGGCCTGGGTCTCGAAGGGGGCTTCGATGAAAAATTCCTGGGTGAATGAGTAGAGGTGGTCGAGCGCGGCTTGTGCCCTTTGGTGCGATTCGGGGGTGCCGTCACCCAAGCGGATGAGCCAGTCGTGCGAGTGGCGCAGGTGGTAGTGGGTTTCTTTGGCCGATTTGGCGGCGATAGCCGCCAAAGTGGTGTCTTGGCTGCGCTCGAGGGCCTGCCACAGGGGCCACATGAGTGCGCTGTACAAAAAATTGCGCACGATGGTGACGCCATAGTCGCGCTCGCCCACGCCGCCGGGCACCAGCAAGAGGCTGTGGGGCAGTTCGGTGAGGGTGAGGTGACGAAAATCTGGCGGATTGCGCCAGTAGGCGAGGCGATCTTCGTCCCAGCCCTCACCCAGCCGTGAGGCGGCGTGTTGATAGAGCAAGCGAGCCTGACCGATGAGGTCGAGGCTGATGTTGGCCATGGCGATGTCTTCTTCAAGCACCGGGCCGTGCCCGCACCATTCGGCGTTTCTTTGGCCCAGCACCAGGGCGTTGTCGGCCAGGTGCAGGAGGTATTGGGTGTGCGCGTCCATCACATGTGGCCGACTTCGTCGGGGATGGCGTAAAACGTGGGGTGGCGATAGATTTTGTCAGCCGCCGGATCGAAGAGGACGCCCTTGTCTTGCGGTGCGCTGGCGGTGATGGCGTTGGAGGGGACGACCCAGATGCTGACGCCTTCCTGGCGGCGGGTGTAGACGTCGCGGGCCATTTGCAGGGCATGGGAGGCGTCGCTGGCATGCAGGCTGCCGCAGTGTTTGTGTTCCAGGCCTTGTTTGCTGCGCACGAATACTTCCCACAAGGGCCATTCGCTGAGGGCCTGGGCGGATGGGGTGGATGGGGTGCTCATGCGGCCTCCTTGAGTCGGCGTTGGCTTTGCTTTCGGGCGTGGGCTTGGGCGGCTTCGCGCACCCAGGCGCCTTGTTCCCAGGCTTTGACTCGGGTGTTGAGCCGTTCGCGGTTGCAGGGGCCGTCGCCGTTGACGGTGGCCCAGAATTCGTTCCAGTCGATGGCGCCGTAGTCGTGGTGGCCGCGGGCTTCGTTCCATTTCAGGTCGGGGTCGGGCAGGGTGACGCCCAGGACTTTGGCCTGGGGGACGGTGGCGTCGACAAATTTTTGGCGCAGCTCGTCGTTGCTGATGCGTTTGATGCCCCAGCGCATGCCTTGTGCGCTGTTGGGGCTGTCGGCGTCAGGGGGGCCGAACATGGCCAGGCATTTCCACCACCAGCGGTTGACGGCGTCTTGCACCATGGCGCGTTGCTCGGGGGTGCCTTTCATCATGCACAAGAGGGCCTCGTAGCCCTGGCGCTGGTGAAAGGATTCTTCTTTACACACCCGCACCATGGCGCGGGCATAGGGGCCGTAGGAGCAGCGGCACAGGGGGATCTGGTTCATGATGGCGGCGCCGTCGACCAGCCAGCCGATGACGCCGACATCGGCCCAGGTCAGTGTGGGGTAGTTGAAGATGGAGCTGTATTTGGCTTTGCCCGAGTGCAGTGCGGCGATCATTTCGTCGCGACTGGTGCCCAGGGTTTCGGCGGCGCTGTATAGGTAGAGGCCGTGACCGCCTTCGTCTTGGACTTTGGCGATCAGGATGGCTTTGCGTTTGAGGCTCGGGGCACGGCTGATCCAGTTGCCCTCGGGCAGCATGCCCACGATTTCGCTGTGGGCGTGTTGGCTGATTTGGCGCACCAGTGTTTTGCGGTAGTTGTCGGGCATCCAGTCTTGCGGTTCGATGCGGCCATCGGCGTCGATGGTGGCTTCGAAGCGGGCCGCCAATGTGGCGTGAGTGGTGCCGGCATCGGCCGGGGTTTGGCCTTCGGGCTGGCCGGGCAGGTCCATGGCTTGGGTGTACATGTGTCCTCCATTTCTGGGGCGAACGGGAGATGCCGTTTGGCCCACGAAAGCCATATCATACCAATTAACCGACCGATTGGTTGGTTAATTTGATTCCAGCGTAAACCCTGCCCATTGGTCTTGACCCAGGCATTCGACGCACAAGGGCAGGGCTTCTTGTAATGCGGTTTTGAGGGTGTGTGGGGGGTTGACCACATAGACGCCGCTGGCGACCAGCCCGGGGCGCGGCGCAGGGGTGCCGGTGGCGGTGGGCTGGGCGGTGGTTTTGCCCGATTTGATGCGCAGGGTGGCCAATAAGCCGGGCTTGCCAGCCTGCTGGGCGATGGCTTTGAGGCGGCGCGGCAGGTCTTGGGATTCGGGCCTGGCAATGATGGGGAACCAGACCATGTAGGTGCCGGTGGCAAATCGTTTGAGGTGGTCTTTGAGGGTCTGGGCGACTCGGGCGTAATCGGTTTTGAGTTCGTAGCTGGGGTCCATGAGGACAAGTCCACGGCGGCTGGGGGGGGGCAGGAATTTTTTGCTGTGCTCAAAGCCGTCTTCGCGCAGCACGGCCACTTGGCGTTGGGCTTTGAGTTGCGCGACGTGTTTTTCTAACAGGCGGGAGTCTGTGGGGTGTAATTCAAAGAGCTTGAGCTTGTCATCTGATCTGAGTAAGTGCTTGCTTATGAAAGGGGAGCCTGGATACGTGGATTCGCCTGCGGCTTTTTGAAAGTGGGCCAGAACGTCCAGATAGTCGGACAGGAGCGCGGCAGGGGGGGTGTTGCGGCTGGCGAGTTGGGCGCGCAGGCGTTGGATGCCTTCCAGCATCTCGCCGCTGGTGTGGGCGGCTTCGCTGTCGAGCCGGTAGAGGCCGGCCCCGGCATGGGTGTCGACCACGGTGATGGGGACGGGTTTTTCGGTGAGGTGGCGCAGTACACCGATCAGGATGGCGTGCTTGAGGACATCGGCATGGTTGCCCGCGTGAAAGGCGTGTCGGTAACTGAACATGCCCCATGATAAGACATGGGGTGTGGGCGGGGGCTAGGTCGTGGCTCATTGGGCTGGGCAGGCTAAGCGATGGACGGTGTTGTGGGGTATGGGTGAGGCGAAAATAGCGCTATAATGGAGGGCTTCGCAGCGTTTCGATGGGCCCCGCGGCGAAGTGCATGACCCCGCCTAAGAGGTTCCCGATGAGAGGAACGCCGACCGCGGAAAAGGGCCCGAACAACCCACTTTAGGAAATTTTCCATGTCCACGTTCAGCGCAAAACCCGCTGATGTGAAGCATGAGTGGTTTGTGATTGACGCCACCGATAAGGTGCTCGGACGTGTTGCCAGCGAAGCAGCACTCCGTTTGCGCGGCAAGCACAAGGCCATTTATACGCCTCACGTCGATACCGGCGACTTCATTGTCGTCATCAATGCCTCCAAGATTCGCGTCACCGGCAATAAAGCCCTAGACAAGGTCTACTATCGCCACTCGGGCTTCCCCGGTGGCATTTATGGCACCAACTTCCGCGATATGCAGGCCAAGCATCCTGGCCGTGCGCTGGAGAAGGCGGTGAAGGGCATGTTGCCCAAGGGCCCGCTGGGCTACGCCATGATCAAAAAGCTGAAGGTTTATGGCGGTGCCGAGCATCCGCACAGCGCCCAACAGCCCAAAGTGCTGGACATTTAAGGAGCCGCCATGATTGGAGATTGGAACAATGGCACCGGCCGCCGCAAATCCAGCGTCGCCCGTGTGTTTCTGAAAAAAGGCTCCGGCCAGATCACGGTGAATGGCCGTGATATTGCCGAATATTTCGGTCGTCAGACCTCGATCATGATTGCCAAGCAACCCTTGGTGTTGACGCAGCATGTCGAGACTTTTGACATTCAAGTCAATGTGCATGGTGGTGGCGAGTCGGGTCAAGCCGGTGCGGTGCGCCACGGCATTACCCGTGCGCTGATTGACTATGACGCAAACCTGAAGCCCGCTTTGTCGGCGGCTGGTTTTGTCACCCGTGACGCCCGTGAGGTCGAGCGTAAGAAGGTCGGTTTGCACTCTGCGCGCCGTCGCAAGCAGTTCAGCAAGCGCTGATTTTGCCTGCCCGCAAAGCCGCAAGGTTCGCCCCTTGCGGCTTTGTTGTTTTCAGATGCCCCTACACGCAACATAGTTGAGCTTTTTACGCTACTATTGCATGAAATTGTCTGGAGAATGACCATGAGTGCCGTTGCCGAATCTGTCAGCACCGAGATGCCCGAACCGATTTTGTTCACCGATAGCGCTGCGGCCAAGGTGGCTGATTTGATCGCTGAGGAGGGCAACCCCGAGCTGAAGCTGCGGGTGTTTGTGCAAGGTGGCGGCTGTTCGGGCTTTCAGTATGGCTTTACCTTCGATGAGGTGGTGAATGAGGATGACACGACCATGACGAAGAATGGTGTGTCGTTACTGATCGATGCCATGAGCTACCAGTATTTGGTGGGGGCAGAGATTGATTACAAGGAAGATTTGCAGGGTGCGCAGTTTGTGATCAAGAACCCCAATGCGACCACCACTTGCGGTTGCGGCTCTTCGTTCTCGGTCTAAGTCGTTTTTTCTGTATTGAACCCCGCACCAGTGAATGGTGGCGGGGTTTTTTTATGGGCGCCGGGTGGGCGGTGCCAGCAGGCCAGTGCTTGTGCGCAGTGGGTTCAAGCCGGGTAGATGGCGCCCAGTATGCGCGGGCCGCGTGCGCCGGTGACGCTGGGCGCATTGCCCGGCAGCCCGGACAGGGTGCGGTGGGCCAGCCAGGCGAAGGCGGCCGCTTCGACTTGGGCCGGGTGTAGGCCTTTGTCGGCTGAGCAGAGGACGGGGCAGGGGGCGAGGCATTGCGCCAGCCGCTGCATGAGGGCGAGGTTGAGTGCGCCGCCGCCGCACACCACCAGTTCTTGCGGGTGGGGCATGTGTGTGAGCAGCGCACGGGTGCAGGTTTGCGCGGTGAGTTCAAGCAGGGTGGCTTGGACGTCTGGGGCGGAGATGGTGGGATGGGCGAGGAGGTGCTGTTCCAGCCAGGCCATGTGAAAAAGGTCGCGGCCTGTGCTTTTGGGCGCGGGGGCGTGGAAGTAGGGTTCGGCCAGCAGGTCGGCCAAGAGCCCGGGGTGGCAGAGCCCGGAGGCGGCCCAGGCGCCTTGGGGGTCGTAAGGGCCGCCGCGGTGGCGCTGGTGCCAGGCGTCGAGCAGCATGTTGCCGGGGCCGGTGTCAAAGCCGAGCAGGGCTTGGTGGGGGTTGAGCAGGCTGAGGTTGGCGATGCCGCCCAGGTTGAGCACCGCGACCTGGCGCTGGGGGTGTGCCCAAAGGGCCTGGTGAAATGCGGGGACGAGGGGGGCCCCTTGGCCACCGGCGGCGATGTCGCGGCTGCGGAAGTCTGCCACCACGGTGATGCCGCTGAGTTCGGCCAGTAGCGCAGCTTGGTTGACTTGCAGGGTGTAACCGACGCCGCCGTCGAGCAGCGGGCGATGGCGGATGGTTTGGCCGTGGGCCCCAATGGCCTTGACGTCGCCAGCGGTCACGCCCGAGAGGCGCAACAGTTCGGCGACCACGTCGGCGTAGAGGCGGGCCAGTGCCAGGCCGGCTTTTTGGGTTTGGTGCAGTTCGTCGATGGCGGGGGTGTGCAGGGCCAGAAATTGTTGCCGCAGCCCGTCGGGGAAGGGGGCGTGGGCATGGCTGAGAACCTGGATGGGTGGTGGACCTGAGGCGTTGATGAGTACGCCGTCAACCCCGTCCAGCGAGGTGCCTGACATGAGGCCGATGAACAGCCCGCCCATGGGGGGTTATTGGACCGAGAGCAGTTGTACCGAGGTGGCGGCAGCCAAATCGGTTCGGGCCTGTTGGACCTGCTGGTCAAAGGAGGCTTTGGCGGCGCTGGAGATGGGGCGTGATTCGCTTTGGCGAGCCAGGGTGAGTGGGTCGCGATGGACGCCGTTGACGCGGAATTCGAAGTGCAGGTGCGGTCCGGTGGCTGTGCCTGTGGCACCGACGGCGCCTACGTCCTGGCCTTGGGAAACGCTCTGGCCTTTGCGGACGTTGATTTTGCTGAGGTGGCCATAGAGGGTGCTGTGGCCGTTGCGATGGCGAACGACCACGGTGTTGCCGTAACCGCCTTGCCAGCCGGCGACTTCAACCATGCCGTCACCGACGCTGCGCACCGGGGTGCCGGTGGGGGCGGCATAGTCGACGCCGGTGTGTTGCTTGAGGGTATTGGTGACGGGGTGCAGGCGCATGCCCATGACGGAGGTGATGCGCGAGAAAGCCAGGGGGGAGGTGAGGTAGGCGCGGCGCAGGCTTTGGCCGTTGAGGCTGTAATACTCGCCTTTGGCGGCACCGGGCTCTTTGAACCACAGGGCGGTGTGTGTTTTGCCGTTGTTGACGAATTCGGCGGAGAGGACGCGGCCGACCCGCATCGGTTCGCCATCGGCTTGCATGGTTTCGTAGACGACCGAGAAGCGGTCGCCTTTGCGCAGGTTGCGATGGAAGTCGATGTCACCCGAGAAGATGTCGGCCAACTGCAATGCCACTGAGTCGGGGATGCGGGCCTGGTCAGTGGCGGCGAACAAGGAGGTTTGGATGATGCCACCGGCCAGTTGGGTGGAGGCGCTGAGGGTGTCGGTTTGCACCTCGGCCTTCCAGCCGGTGTCGCGGCGCTCGATCACGAGGCGCTGAAATTGTTCGGTTTTGTCGTCTTGCACCCAACGCACACTGAGGGCCAGCAATTGCTGGCGGGCATCGACTTCGGCGCGGACCTGGCGGCCGGCTTTGCCCAGCAGATGGGCGCGGGCCGGGGCCGATAGCCGTATGAATTCAGCGGCACCGGGATCTTGGATGCCGAGTCGGGCCAGAAGTGATTCGACGGTGTCGTTGCTGCGGGTGACGTCGCTGCGGTACAAGCGCCAGTCAGCCGGGAGGCTGAGGGAGGGTGCAGACGGGACGGTGAGGTTGAGCGTTTGCACCACTTCGATGGCCGGGATGCGGGAGGCGTCGGGGCCGAGCGTGGCCACGGCGTAGGAGGCGGTGCCGCCCACCATCATCAGGCCGGCGATGGCGCCCATCACCCGGTGGGGGTGACGGCGCTGCACTTCCGACCAGCGTTGTGGCCAAAGTGAGAGCTGACTGAAGAGGTTGAGCAAGGTTTTTGGCAAAAGCCGACTCCGTGACGTGCGGGTTAAAGGCAAATGCCGCGCGCGCCGTAAAATGAAAACTCAGGGGGCTCAGTATAACCCGCCAAACTGGCTCTGCCAAATCGGAAAAAAATGTGATGAATCAACAGGTTAAATCTCAATACCCGGTGACCGACCGGGTTCGTGAGGCGATGCAGGTGTCGCTGCGCGGGTGTGAGGAATTGATCCCGGCCGAGGAGTGGCAGCAAAAGTTGGCCCGCTCGGAGGCGACGGGGGTGCCTTTGCGGATCAAGCTGGGGCTGGACCCGACGGCGCCGGACATTCACATCGGCCACACCGTGGTGTTGAACAAAATGCGCCAGTTGCAGGATTTGGGGCACCAGGTGATTTTTTTGATTGGCGATTTCACCAGCCTGATCGGCGACCCGTCGGGGCGCAATAGCACCCGCCCGCCGCTGACGCCTGAGCAGATCAAGGCGAACGCTGAAACGTATTACCGGCAAGCCAGCCTGGTGCTGGACCCCGAGCGGACGGAGATCAGGTACAACTCTGAGTGGAGCCTGCCGCTGGGGGCGATGGGGATGATTCAGTTGGCGGCGAAGTACACCGTGGCGCGGATGATGGAGCGCAATGACTTTCATCAGCGTTTTACGGCGGGTACGCCGATTTCAGTGCATGAGTTTTTGTACCCGCTGATGCAGGGTTATGACTCGGTGGCGCTGAAGGCTGACCTGGAGTTGGGGGGCACCGACCAAAAGTTCAATTTGCTGATGGGACGCCATTTGCAGCTGGAATACGCGCAGGAGCCGCAATGCATTTTGACGATGCCGTTGCTGGAGGGGCTCGATGGCGTGGACAAGATGTCGAAGAGCAAAAACAATTACATCGGCATCACTGAGGACCCCAATACGATGTTTGCCAAGGTGCTGTCGATCAGCGATGAGTTGATGTGGCGCTGGTATACCTTGTTGTCGTTCAAGTCACTGGCGGAGATTGAGGCGCTCAAGCGCGAAGTGTCTGAGGGGCGCAACCCGAAAGAGGTGAAGGTTTTGCTGGCGCGGGAGATCACGGCGCGGTTTCATAGCACGGCGGCGGCGCAGGCCGCGGAGCAAGACTTTGCCCTGCGCAGCCGGGGGGGGATACCGGATGAGATCCCTGAGCAGCATTTGAGCGGTGCGCCGATGGGGATTGGGGCTTTGCTCAAGGCCGCAGGGATGGCCCCTTCGACGAGTGAGGCCAACCGGTTGATAGACGGTGGCGGGGTGCGCATTGGGGGCCAGACCATCAGCGACAAGGGTTTGAAGTTGTCGGCAGGGGTGCATGTGTTGCAAGTGGGCAAGCGCAAGTTTGCCCGCATTACCCTGAGTTGAAAGGCACAGATGGCACAGTGGCTGCAACGCTGGACCCCGAAGCGGTTGATGCAGGCTTCGGTGGGCGTGGCTTTGCTGACCATTGCCCTGAAAACCGCTGCGTGGTGGGTGTCGGGTTCGGTGGGGCTGTTGTCTGATGCCTTGGAGTCGCTGGTGAATTTGGCTGGCGCGATGTTTGGTTTGGCCATGGTGATGGTGGCGTCAAAGCCGGCTGACGATGCGCACCCGTATGGCCACCATAAGGCGGAGTATTTTTCTTCGGGGTTTGAGGGCATTTTGATTGTGGGCGCGGCGTTGGGCATTATTTGGGCGGCGCTGCACCGGGTGTGGGACCCGGAGCCTTTGGAGCAGGTGGGGCTGGGCTTGGCATTGTCGGTGTTGAGTTCGGGCCTGAATGGGTTGTTGGCCTGGGTGATGTTCAAGTCGGCTGAAGCGCACAGATCGATGGCTTTGCAGGCGGATGCGCGACATCTGGTCACGGATGTCTGGACTTCGGTGGGGGTGGTGGCGGGCTTGTTGGCCGTGCAATTCACCGGTTGGTTGTGGCTGGATGCGGTGGTGGCCATAGCGGTGGCGCTGAATATTTTGCGCGAAGGCGCGCGTTTGGTTTGGTCTTCGTCGCAGGCGCTGATGGATGAGGCGGTGGAGCCGCGTGTCAGGGCCCAGATCGAGGAAGTGTTGCAGGGGTTTGAGCACCAACGGGGGGTGGCGAGCATTATTCGTTTTGACCACCTGAGTACGCGCAAGGCAGGCCAGCGTTGCTTTGTGGATGTGCACATGCATATGCCGGCATCGTGGTCGTTGGGGCGCGCGGCTGCTTTGCGCACGAATGTAGAGCTGGCGCTGATGAATGCTGTGCCGGGTTTGCGCGCGACGATACAGCTGTTGCCCAGCGATGTGGAGGCCCACTTTGGTGACCCCGGCCCCGGAGAACAACCCGGGCATTGAGGGGGTGGGGCTCTGCGCTTTCCCGCCATGGTGCGCGATCTGATCTGCGGCTTTGTCCCTGACCCCTCGCACGACCCCCAGCCTTGCTCGCCCACTGATCGATGCGGGCCTGCCTGTGCGACCGCGTGGGCGTGATGTAAAAATGATTAATATGGGTTAATAAATGGCGATATGAATCTATAATGTATTGCCATATCACTCATTTCTGCGCAGTGCGCATGGTGCGCATCTTGTCTTGCTCTCACAGAGGCTTTATGACCAACCACCACACCCCATCAGGCAAAAAATCCAACCCCGGCAACGCCGATCACATCGGTCACACCGATGGCTCGGGCTCCAATGGCAACCTCGGCATCACCGCAGCCCAAACCGCGACCCTGCCAGAGCCACAGGGTTTGAAACGCCGCCACTTCATGGGCACCGCCTTGGCGCTGGATGCTGCTGTGCTGCTGGCCGCTTGCGGCGGTGGGGGTGGTGGGGGTGACTCTGGTGCTGGAAGTGGTTCG
>JACCDW011893781.1_pt1 | contig 29796 bp, 15 predicted proteins | sample 7449781 | NCBI WGS metagenome assembly JACCDW01 (sample SAMN15323449, study PRJNA562643) | freshwater metagenome | isolation source: river surface water | place: USA:Blue River Watershed | collected 2017-08-18
AGTTATTCCACCTCAGTTATGGGAACACAATCAGCAGTCAATTTTACTAATGGAAGTGGTATGATTACTCCTACTACTTTTCCAATGTCAGCAAATGTAACAATGTTTATTGTTGTAAATATTCAATCTGGTATAAGTAATTGGGGTTCTTTCTGGGGACATTTTAATAATAGAGATAATGATATTCAATTCAGAAGAGTAACTATATATGATCAAGTAAATTTCCACACAAATAATGATAATGGTCCTATAGAAAAACCAAATAATGGTAATGTTATTTTGGATTATTCTTATAACACAACATACGTTTACTATGGAACAATGACTAATGGAAATTCTCGAACTTTAAGTGCAACAAATATTTTCGGAACAAACGTAAAATCAGGTGTGAATACATCCACAATTTCTGCTGGATCAAATGCCCCAGTTTATATAAGTAGGGATGACTTAGGAAATGCGGGTGCAAGTTATATAAGTGAAATAATTTACTATCAAAAAGTTCTTAATCAAACGGAATTGTATCAGGTTCAAGGATACTTAGCCTGGAAATACGGAACACAAGCAGGATTACCCGCAGGTTCTCCGTATTTATCGACTGCGCCAACAAATGCGGGTGCAAATGTAAACGCAATGTCACAGTCCCTAACATTATATAAATATGGAAATGGGTCTTTAAAGTCTTCTACTGGCGCATATCTAATTATGCCTACTTTTACACTATCAAATAATGATTTCTCAATTGTATTGTGGCTATATAGACAGGCATCTATAAATAATGGATATGTATTTTCATGTGTAAATAGTTCTATAACATATGGATTGTATTTCTCACAAGGAACAAATACATTAAAATCTTTCACTGATGCATCATTCTCTTATGCAAATTTTCCTACGAATAGATTTGTTCATATTGGCGTTGTTTCATCGACTTCACAGAATGCCACATATTATTATATCGATGGTACATTAAATTATACATCATCCGGTAAAAAATATGCATCCGGAACTTATTCTAGTGCATCACTTATGGGGGGATCTGGAAATGATATTTCTGGAAATATAGATGATTTTGCATTATATACATATGCACTTTCTTCTGCACAAATATATAAATCCTATATTAGATTCTTAGGAAGTAATACTGGCTCTACTGGTCCTACCGGAGAAACTGGATCTACTGGTCCTACCGGAAGAACCGGAAGTACCGGACTTACAGGACCTACTGGAATAACCGGTACAGAAGGACCAAAAGGAAATACAGGATATGGCTATTTTATAGAGTATAATTATGATAAAACTTTAAAATTACACTACAGATTTGATAAACAAGATATATCCGGAAATCAACTCGCAAATATGGTAACAGGATTACCTTTATATGATGCTATCTTATCGGATGTATCTTCGAATATGATATCTACTACAAACTATAGAAAAGGAGATGCATCATTAGTTTTAGATGGAAAGTCAGCAATGCAATATGTTACTATTCCATCGTTGCCTTCTCATGGTCAGAATGGTATAACATTTGCGTTTTGGTTCTATGCAAATGCAACTGATAATTATAGTAATTTCTTTGATTTTAGTAACGGAACAGATACAGATAATATAATATTCGGAATCTATCAGGGAAAATTATACTGTAGAGTTAATGGAAGTGCAAATATATATCCAAGTAGTGTAGAATTAAACGTGAATGATGGAATATGGAGACATATTACATGGATTTTAAATTCTGATGGATCATTCTATTTTTATATTAATGGAGTATTAAGTACATCGACTAGTTCCGGTTCAAGACCATATCCAAGTGATGTTATAAGAACTGTTAATTATTTGGGAAAATCATCCGTTAGTGGAATTCCTTATTTTACTGGCGGAATTGATGATTTCCGCATGTATTATCGCAGTTTAACGCAATCAGATATAACTATAATCTATAATAATGCTCCTCTCAATTTGGTTAAACGTGCAGGTGTTACGGGTCCAGTAGGTCCAACAGGAAATGCGGGAGGACAGGGGCCTATAGGTCCAACTGGTTTAAATGTTCCAAAAATATACAATGTATTTGACGATACACAGTTTGCTGGTAGTTGGGGTGCAGTAGATGTCGCAAATGGTATTCCATATGCAAATTATTTTACTGTAATGGCAATGTCTGGAGATGGTCAAAATATAATTGCTGTGACAAATGTCGGAGCAATATATATTTCTAATAATTACGGAACAAATTGGAGAACAGGATTTACAGGATTACCTGTACAAGTATACACATACTGTTCATGTAGTTTAGATTTTACACGATTAGCTGTATGTAAATCAAATGTAATGTATATTTCAACAAATTCAGGTTCAAGTTGGAGTATTCCAAATATGTCAGGAATAGTTCTTAATGATAATTTAACATTTTCACGATGGAGTCTAGATGGAACAAAATTGTTTGTTTCTGGTGGAAATGGTATATTTGTCTCTTCAAATGATGGTGCAAATTTTACACAATTAAGTAATATAGGATTATATAGAATTTTAAGTAATGATATTGAGGTCTCCTATGATAATAAAATCATTATATTGGCTGCAGCTGAAAATGGATATAATTATTCTACTCCGGTAATTATGACACGTAATGGTGGTTTAAATTGGAACGAAGTTGTTCAATTGCCACAATTACCTCCAGCATCATTAACTCCATGGTCTTTTGCAATGTCAAATGATGGAAAATATATTGTTGCTGGTATGAAAGCTCTTCTCTATATTTCTAGAGATTATGGCTACTCATGGGAGAAAATAAAAAATGGATATGGAAAACCAATAATATCATCGGATGGAAGTAAAATAATAGCCCAAAGTAGTTATGGCATATTAGCATCATATGATTATGGATATAATTGGTTTACAAAAACAGGAACAGGTGGTCTAGATAATACAACTCCTTTTTATTCATCAGTAATGTCTCAAAATGGTCAAAAAATAATGATTTCTACATTATCGAAATGTTTTATTTCAAATATGGTTTACACGCAAGTCACATTATTTGATCAACAGATTACAGGTCCTACTGGAGATACTGGTGACACAGGATATACTGGAATATTAGGTCCAACTGGACCTACTGGATTACAGGGTCCTTCAGGAATAGATAATGGTCCGACTGGAATAACGGGAAGTATTGGTATCGGTTATGGTAGAACAGTTGTTATAGGACCTGATCATAATACATTTGGAAATATTTGGTTAAATCCACAAATAAATGCTAGAAATACGGAAATAGTTAGTGGAGGAAGATGGAGTGGAGTAGGTGTGAATTATGATGGTTCAATAATATATATATCATCTATTGAAGAATATATTCCAGGAACAAATGTTCTAACAACTGGTGATTTATATAAATCAACTGATAGAGGTATAACATGGGACAGAATGGAACCTGCCAATGGAGTACCAGATGGAGGATATTGGTCAGATGTCGCATGTAATTATAATGGGCAAATTGCAGTAGCATGTATAGAAGGAGGACAAATATATGTTACTACAAATGGAGGTACAACATGGACTGGAAAAGGCATATCTGATTTGTGGGGTGCAGCCGCAATATCTAGAGATGGTTCAATAATGTACGTAGGAACAACGTTCAATTCTTCCGTTTCTTTGTATAAATCAACCAATAGTGGTTCTACTTTTTCGGCAATGCCTCTATATGGAAATAAACCATTAGTATTTAATAGATTGGTTTGTAGTAATAATGGTGGTATTGTTTTAGCACTTGCCGGTGGAGGAGATTATCCAACAACAGTTGGAATATCTTTAGATTCGGGTTTAAATTGGAATTCTGTAACAATTCCAAATGATCAGACATTATATGGATATCCTAATGATATTGCTATTAGTGGAGATGGTACATTTTTCTTAATTACTACACAGTATTTTGTTTATTATTATACTACATCTAATTTTGGAAGTTATATACAAATTAATTCTTTACCTACAACATATTTATATACTGGTGTTTCCATTGTTGCAGATTATCCATCTTACTGGATTGTCACTACAAATGATGATGGAATATTAGTTTCTAGAGATTCTGGTTTAACATGGAGTCAAAAAACCAATGTAAACGGATTACCTTCTTCTCCTAATTATTGGTATAAAATATGTGTTTCTGCAAATGCTAGTATGATGACGGCAATTTCAAATTTTGAAAATGGACCAGTTTACACTTCTGATATGACATTGACATATATTCCTATAACTCAATATGGACAAACTGGATGTACTGGATTTATGGGAATAAGTGGAATTACCGGAATAACAGGTCCAACTGGACCTACAGGAAATACTGGAATTAGTGGACCGACTGGTTCAACTGGAAGAACTGGACGCACAGGACCTACCGGAAGAACTGGTCCTACTGGAATAACTGGAATAACTGGAAGAACCGGAACTAGTGGACCCACCGGACCAACCGGATCTAGTGGTATTACAGGATACACTGGAAATACTGGAATAACAGGATTACAAGGTATAACTGGACCTAGTGGAAATTTCGGTCCGACTGGATTTACTGGTTTTGATGGAATGCAGGGTAGAACTGGTCCTACAGGTCCTAGTGGTATCACTGGTGATACAGGTAATACGGGATTTATTGGAATTACTGGACTAACTGGACCTACTGGAATTACCGGCCCAATCGGATTTACTGGATTTACTGGTTTTAATGGTATTATAGGCCTAATTTCTTTTGCAACGGGAGTTACAGGATATTTTGGTACAACTGGAATAACTGGAGTTGCGGGCATATATGGAGATACTGGCGTTACTGGACCTTTGGCAATTTTTGCACCGAAAGGTCCGACTGGTGCTGGAATGTTTGGGCAACAGGGTCCCCCAGGAATAATTCAAGGAGTTATGGGTCCAACTGGACCGGCAGGAGGATTTTTAAATATGCCATCAACACAAATTGTGATAAATGATGAAATGTCAACAACTCGTCAATTATTCAGCAAAAATATACCACAGCCAATGTATATTACGGATGCACCAAATAGTATATTAGCAGTAACAAGTGGATATACAACTAATGAATTAGTTTATACGTTTGGAAAATCACGAAATATGATTTATTCAGGAATAGGAGGAATTGGAAATGCAATAGGTCCAATAATATCGCGAGATATGAAAAATTGGTCTACGCCTATTTTACAGTCATCAAATATACCAGGTCGAATAGTCTGGGATGGTGTAAAATGGATAATGACACAAAATACAAATTCAACATTAGTTAGTTATAATGATATTTCATTTTCTGCAGTTTCCACATCTGCTGGAGTAATATTATCATCTATTGACAAAAATACATTTATGTATGTTGGTATAGGAAAAGGAGGAATATTTTATAGTTATGATGGATTAAATTGGTATAATAGTTCTAGTGGAACCGCATTAATTAATAATTCAACTGCAACACAGGTAGGAAAAGTGGTTTGGAATGGAAGTATATGGGTTGCAGTAGGAAGTGGAACATCTTATACAATTGCTTATAGTTATGATGGAATAAATTGGACAGGAGTTTCAAATTCATTGTCTCTCTTTGGAAGTACAGGAGGTGCAACTGATGTGGTATGGAATGGAACAACTTTTGTTGCTGGGGGTATAGGAAGTAATGTTTTGGCAATAAGTTCTGATGGTATAAGTTGGACTCTTGGAAATGCATTAATACCTCCAGCTCCTACATTTGGAACAGTAACATCTACCACAACATCTATAACAATTCCCTTAACTTTTGGACAGACCCCATATTATGTATCTAGTTATAATTATAATATTTATGATGGAAATACATTTGTATTATCTGGAACAACAAATACAACACCACTTACAATATCTGAATTAACTGCAGGAATATTATATACAATTAATTTAAGTGCAGTAAATGCATATGGAACATCTCCATATACAAGTTTTGTTAAGAATTTGGCATACTATTCAACAATAACTTATGGAAATACATATTTTGGTAATTTTACACCTACTTCACAAAATACTACATTCCCATTTGTTGTCACATCTAATGGAGGAGGCTCAAAATTTACATCAGGTTCAAATAATGGTATATATGTATCAAGTCACACATATGGAAATATAACATTAACTGCAAGTACAAATATAGCATCTCAATATAATGCATTTTCATATTTAATTTATAATATAATGGATACACCTACTAATTATTACAATGGAGGTAGCAATAATAGTTGTATGTCATTAGATAGTAGTGCATCTACTTATTTTTTTACATCAACTGCAGGTAACTACTTCACTGATTATACGAAAACACCTTATAATGGAGATTCAATAACTAGTCCAGCAGTTTATAGAACTACTGGTGGTGGAGGATCAGGAACAACATATTATTTTAATACAACAAGAAATGGTGGTACTAGTGCAGGAGAATGGGTTCAAATAACAAACACTTATTTATATAATATGACTTCACTTACATTAACACAAAGAAGTGGAAGTACTGCGAGATTTCCATATTCTATTGATATTTTGGGAGGAAATACTGCATTAAGTAGTACTTTAACGCCAGATTGGGTTTTAATTGGATCATATACCAATTCATCATTCTCTGCTACAACATTTTCTCCAAATTTATCTTCAAATACCGGATATTATTATAATTATAGAATTGTTGTTAAAAGTATATCTTATTATGGTGCATCAAATGCTTTCCAAGGAACAATGGCATTGGGAGAAATGACATTTTCAGGAACACAATTTACAACATAATTTTTCTTATTCATTATATATTTTTATATATGATGAATTTTTATCATTCTAATATAAATATAAGAAAAAATGGCGACTAATTATAATTATGAAAAAGCTTTATCTTTAGAATGGAATGGAAAAATGCATATTCTCACTATAAGAAATGAGTTGGATTATACAGTATTTAATTATTTATATAGTGCTGATGGAACAACATGGTATACATCTTCAGATTTATCAAATTCAACTATTTTAACTCAAAAAAATCCGTATAATGTTCGTTGGACGGGTTCTCATTATGATATTATAGGGAATCTCTCAACATCTTCTGGAAATTCTATTTTGAGAAGTTTAGACGGCATAAAATATTCAGTTATAAATACCAATTTACCGGGACCAATTTATGATTTAGAAACTAATTTAGAATATCCGCATACAATTGTTTTTCCAAAAAATGTAACTTTAGCAGTCGGCGGAAATATAGGCGACACAACAAAAATTGCATATAGTACTGATGAAGGTATTACTTGGACACCTTCAATAAATTCTTCTCAAGTGTTTACTACAACTACTACTAATGCTGTCTGGACAGGAAAAAAATGGATTGCTACTGGAATTGGTGGAAATACTATAGGAATTAGTTATGATGGAAATACTTGGATTGGCCAGGGATCATATGCATTAACTACCGCTGGGTATGCAGTGGATTGGTCAAAAGAACAAGCATTAGCGGTAGCTGGAGGTTCAGGAACAAATTCTTTAGCATATAGTAATTGTGGATGTTATTGGATTGGTCTAGGAAATACAATTTTGTCCACAGTATATGATGTTAAATGGAATGGGACAATATGGGTTGCAGGTGGTATTCCAGTTAGTGGAAATAAATCATTAGCATATAGTTATGATGGAAAAATTTGGGGATTTCCAGTACAAACTGATTTATTTGATCAATATGCATCTAAGATATCATGGAATGGAAGTTTTTGGATTGCTGGTGGAGTTTCCACAACTAATAATAATTCGTATAATTTGGCAACGAGTTCAAATGGAATTGATTGGAAAATGCAAAAAAATACAAATATAACAGGAACAATATCCGGAATATATTCTTCTCCATCACTAGGAAGAACAGTAATAAATTCTTATTTACAAAATGCAATCCTTACAAATTCATTTGGATCTACTGCAAATACGACATATAGAAATAATATTACATGCAGTTCAAATGGAGTATACGTTACCGCTATAGCTGGAAGCAATGTATATGTATCATCTAATTATGGAGTATCATTTACAACGACTGTATTTACCGGATTAACTATATTATCCACTGCAATGGATTCAACCGGACAATATCAAATGTTCACAACGGGTGTATCATATGGTAATGTTTATGTTTCTAGAAATTATGGTTCATCTTGGACATCAGTATTAAATATATCTACTGGAAGTTCAGCAATAATTCCGGCGACTTCTGCAATATCCTCAGATGGAACTATAATGGTTGCCGGAGGTGGAGGAACTACAGGAACAACAAGTTATTATTCAACCAATTATGGAAATACTTGGACTGCTAGTCCAACATCTGCTAAACGAGTTGCATCAGCTATTGTAAATGGAATATGTATATCAGCTATTAGTGGAAGTCAAAATTGTACTTATCATACAATTGCTGGAAACACGGAAACATTAATAAATCCATCTTCTCCTGCAACAAGTGCAGTAAATTATATAAGTTCATCATTTAATCAACAAAAGGTGACCGTTGCTTTCGGAAATACACAATTTGCATATAGTAATGATTTTGGAGTTACTTGGACAAAAGTAAATACTTCTCAAAGTTATTATACATTTTATGATAAAGATGGTACAACAATATATGTTATAGGAAATACATTTATTTATAAATATGCATCCGGAATATTTACACAGATAGCATCTTTTACTACAGATACTATAACTTCAGCATGTATTTCCTATAATAATATTTATTTATTATCAACAACTATGAAAATATATACAATCGATATTGCATAAAATATATTATTCTTATAATACTATATATTATGTATATATGCCAATTTATAATTTAGTATTAAAAAATAACAACATAAATGATTATTCTACTGCAACTTTAACAAATATTGATTATGGATATGTAAAACCTTCATCAAATATTGCATCTATAAAACCTATATATACTTCTGCCATCTTAAATAATGGTTCTTATTATTTAGAGGGTGGAAATAATATAATAAATAGTGCCGATTTTATAACTTGGTCTGCATCTGGAACAACTATTTCTGGAATGACTTCTGTAGCCAATTTTGCCTGGAATACTCCGCATATTGGAACACCTAGTATTCAACCCCTAACAATTGCATGTGGAGAAGGTTCAAATACTTTGGGATATAGTCCAGATGGCATATATTGGTATGGTTTAGGAACTGATATTTTTAATCCTAGAGCAAATCGCGCAGTTTGGAATGGAGTTTTATGGGTTGCTGTAGGTACTGGACCTTATTGGGTTGCAACAAGTTACGATGGAATTACATGGCAAGGAAGAAACTCGACACTTCTTACAGAGGGTTATGATGTTGCCTGGAATGGATCTGTTTTTATTGCAGTTGGATATGGAGGAACTTCTCCAATAGTTGCCAGTGCGGACGGTATAAATTGGTATTCTGTTCCATCTGCATCTTCAATTTTTACTACACAAGCATCATCGGTTGTTTGGACAGGAAAATCATGGATAGCATACGGTTCAGGAACAAATACAACCGCAGTTTCTACTTCTCAAGATGGCTGGATTTGGGCTCCTACAACAATCAAAAATTTGGCTATTACAGATGCATCTAGTGTTTTTTACAGTATTGGATATCCTCAATCTGATACTGGAATTGCAACAGCATCATCTTATACTGCAACTTATTTGCCATATAAGGCATTTGATAATAGTATGAATTTAGCATCATCAACCGAGTGGCGTTCCGCTGCGGCAACATATAATTCATCTACAGGAATTAATACAGGGGCTACAACAGCGACAACTTATAATTCTTCTCTAACTGCCAGTGGAGAATGGCTACAAATTAATGCTCCTTTTGGATTTGTTTTAAAACATTATCATATTTCTTTTTATGTTGATGTAAGTAGTTCATATTATAATATTCCAAAAGAGTGGTATTTATTAGGGTCATCTAATGGGACAACCTGGAATTTATTAGATTATAACAAATTAACATATTCAGCACAATCTCCAAATACTTATTCGTATCCTTTTATTGTAAAAATACGAAATTTATCAGCAAATTCTTCTCAATACTCATATTACAGATTGGTTATTCCAGCAATTTTTGCAGGAGGATCAACAACATATTGTCGTATTTCAGAGTTTGATTTATATTTTGAAAATTCAAAAAGTCTGACTTTAGATAATCATATTAAACCAATAGTTACAAAAACACATGTTCTCCATCCTACAACAATAATTCCTTTTTCATCTTCAGTTGGAAAACAGGTTGTATATCAAATAACTGATTTAATGGGGAATTTAATAGCAATAGATTCTTCTCTGAATAATGGATTTTATAATACAAATATTATTTCGGGATTAAAAGGTTCTCCACCAACAGGATATGTATTTGATGGCCAAAGTTTAATTGTATCTTCTCTCAATGGTAATATTTCATACATGAATAATAATAGTGTCAATACTAATTTAAATTTCGATATATCAATGAATTCCACAATTTTACAATCAAATTTTTCAGGAAATTTATACACATCTTGTTTTAATGGAAAACAAGTTATTTTTGGAGGTCGAGGAGGAAATGTTATAACTTATTCTCCTCCTTTTAATTTGGGCGCAACATCTTCTCTATATCCATCTTTAAATGCGTCTCAGATTTTTAGTAGTGTAAATGGTCTAGCATCAAATAATGATTTTGGAGTTGTATATTGTCCAAATAGAATCTATTTTAATCCTGGAGAGAAGATTTCTATAGTTGCACCTAAAGCATATAATAAAAATTTGCAAAATACAAATACTTTTAATATAGGTTTAAACAGTTCGAATTTAATTCAAAATCTTACATTGCCTTCTGCCGCCTTTTTATTTACTGTTTTTGGGCCAACTGGTCCAATAGGTCCAAAAGGTCCAGGTTATTATGGTAATTATGGTGAAACTGGTCAACAAGGAGAAAAAGGAATAATAGGGCCTCAAGGAATTCCTGGACCACAAGGTCCTATCGGTGGAGATTCCGGTTCAATCGGCACTATCGGTTATACTGGAGCAACTGGACATATAGGGCAAATCGATAACCAATTATGGAATTATGTTGGTAGTTCTCAAAATATAACTACAACAGGAAACGTACAAATTGGCACATTAACTCAAACTCATATATTAGATGTTAGCGGTAATCTCAATGTAACAAACACATTGAAAATGCAAAGATCGCATATATCACAAGGAATATCAATTACTAAAAATTTAACGATAGGAAAATCGCATACATTGGGAACAACAAATAAATTAGATGTGAGTGGAAATGTTGTATTAAATTCTAATATTGTAAAAATAAATAGTCCAACAATGATACATTCTTCTCAAAATTTATATTCATTAGATATTAGTGGAAATGCTAAATTCAAATACTTATTTGCAAAATCAGTTTATAATTATATGGCTATTCCCATGGATATTTCAGCAACTAATATAACAATAAATTACAAATCTAGTGATATTTTTTACATTGATGTAGGTGCAACAATAACACAGAATTTTTACTGCAATATTCAAAATTTACCCTTATTATCTATTCCTTTCTCAGGTATAACAATTACTTTATTATTAGATTATGTTAATACTGGTGGAGATAGATTTTATTGTGATAAATTGCGAATTAATGAAACAGAATATACGCCCAATTTTAATGGAGGAAATCCAGTAGCAATATCAGAATTTAATGCATCAACCAATAGTTATTTAATAACTTATGCATATATTCAGAGATTTACAATTTTAGTTACAAATGGAACTATTTGGAAAATCTTTTGTGAAAGTGAAAAATATAGTTCATAAATAGAGAAGATTTTATAATCTTCTCAAATATACAATAAAAAATCTATATAAATATATAATATATCTTATTATATTATATATTTATAAAATGAGTGAAGAGAAGATTGAGATTAAAACACTTTCTATTACTATTCCTGAGGATTTAAATGATATAGATCCAAATAATGAAATATTTACTATGGAAGAAACAACTATTAATGAAATAAAAGAGAATTTTGAAGAGTTTTTTCCAGAAAAATACGAGAAGATTCCATCTTCTCCATTATCTATTTTAGAAAAAGAAATAGAAAATGATATTGAAAAAGAAACAAATCATATCATAGAAGTTGTTAATGGGGTTATTGATACCGTTACGGATAAACCAATTGAGAAGATTGAAGAATCTATTGAAAATATTAAAGAACCATCTGAGAAGATTGTAGATCCTTTTATTACAGAAGAAATATTTCCGAATACTTTATTAGAGAAGATTAGAAATTCTGCAATTAATACTGTCAAAAAAAATAAAAATAAAGAAAAATCAAAGAAAGAGTCTAGATTTGGAAAAATAATTGATTTTTTGAGAAAATCAGTGTCAAAATTCGACCAAAAAATACGTGAAAAATTAAGAAAAAGGGATAAAAAATCAAAATCTTCTCAAATACCTGAAAAGAAAATCAAAGAAATAGAGTCGAATATAAAAAAACAATTAGAAGAAATTGAAATAGATAGAATTATATTTTCAGGAAAGGTATCTTCTCCATTTATTTGTTTTTGTAATACGATAAATATAGAAGTTTATTTAGATGATGAAAAAGAAGAAATTACTGGTTTTCACAATGATATTGGAGAAGATAGTGAATATCTTCCTGGAATTGATAAAATAAGTATTTTATAAATTTTTTAGCAATAAATAATATTATATATTTGCATAAAATAATAAATAAATAAAATACATTTTTATATTATATAAACTCATATAATATAAATGTCACAACAAGGAATTACTGGACCAACTGGAAGTGCAGGACCGACTGGACCTATTGGAGATACAGGACCAACTGGACCAACAGGATGGACTGGACCAACTGGACCAACTGGTGATACAGGTATACAAGGAGTAACTGGACCTCCAGGTCCAGGAAATACTGGTTCAACTGGAGATACCGGGCCAACTGGACCAACCGGACCAACCGGACCTGGATTATGGACAGTTATTAATGGCACAGATTTATCATATTTAAGTGGAAATGTTGGAATTGGACAAACAAATCCACAATCTTCTCTAGATGTAAGTGGAAATGTTAATATATCATCCGATTTTTATTCTATTAATGGAGAAGTTTCAGGAAATATGGAAGTTTTAGGTTCAGCATCAATTGGTCAAACATTAGGAAATGATACTTTAGATATAACTGGAAATGTTGAAATTGATGGTTTTATGGGAATTAATACTTCTCCATCATTATTTAGTTTAGATGTTAATGGTTCTGTTAGAGTTTCAAACTATTTGACAACAACCCAAACTAATAATCAAATTATTCAGGCGGTCGTCGTTGGTAATTCAATTACTTTGGATTACTCTCAAGGTAGCAATTATTATTTAGTTTCTCCACCTGCTTCCAATTTTCAATACAATATATTGAATTTACCTGCCGATTCTAACGGAAATTATACATTAAAAATTTATACTGATACAACTAACCATCAAGTTTATGGAAATCTACTTACAGTAAGTAATAATGGTAATGTTGGAAGTTCATATTCTATGTCATTTAATGATAATGCATATCCACTTTTTGTTCCAACAACAACTGTTATAGAGCAAGATATAAATATTATTAATGACGGCAGTGGCGCAATATTATCTACCTTTTCCCAATTAAAATCATATGATTATGGTATTCGAACAGTTTTTGGACCCCTAGGGCCTACTGGGCCTACTGGACCCACCGGATTAACCGGTAGTACAGGTCCTATCGGAAATACTGGGCCTACAGGTATCACTGGTGATATTGGTCCAACTGGTCCTACTGGAAATACTGGTAGCACAGGTCCTACTGGAAATACTGGTAGTATAGGTCCTACCGGAAATACTGGTAGCACAGGTCCCACTGGACCTACCGGCATTATCGGCGATACGGGAAATACAGGTCCTACTGGAAATACTGGATCCAGTGGTCCAACTGGTCCTACCGGTATCACTGGGGATACAGGAAATACCGGATCCAGTGGTCCAACTGGAATAACGGGACCTACTGGTCCTACTGGAAATACTGGCCCGACAGGAAAAACTGGGCCTACAGGTTCTAGTGGACCCACTGGATCTACAGGATCAAGTGGCCCTACTGGTCCTACTGGTTCAACTGGGCCAACTGGCCCACAAGGAATTCCTGGAACAGCCACATTAACTGGAGCTACAGGTCCAACCGGATATAGTCATTTTAATCCATATGGTGGAACTGGTATTTATTATGTAGGAGGAAATGTCGGTATTGGAACAGCAACTCCAGCATATACTTTAGATATTTCTGGTGTAACTCGAAATTCTGGAGGTGTAATTATGGGAGGATATAATGCCGGTAATTTTGGAACAATTACATCATATGTAAAATATTATAGTTTTTTTAAACAGGTTAATAATAATGGTGCAATAAATATAACTTTTACATTTGATAACACATCAAAGTATATAAATTTTGTTGGAATGTGTATGGAACAATCTGATGCAAATAATTTAAGTGTATTAAGATTGGAAACTATTGGTGGGCAAATGTTTGGTGCTACACCAGCAAATAATATGGTTAATATCTCAAAAAGTATAACTAGTGTTGGTAGTTATCCATGGAGTACTGGAACTACAATCGGGCTTAATAGTATTACTATTACCCCACAATCTAATAGTAGCAGTGGATATTATTTTAATTTTAAAATAGAAACATTTGGAGGAAGTCTTATTAGTATATCTATTAATGGGGTAACCGCAATTACTTATGGTTACTAGTTTAGATATTTTTAGCATATTATTTCGTATTTATACATATACATATAAACGTAAAAAACAATAGAAACATATATTATATAATATTATACAATATATGTCTTCCAGTGACTATACGAGATTTAAAAATGCATCTAATTCTAATTTATTATATTGTGGAATAACTGGTCCAAGAGGAGCAATAGGTCCTACTGGAAAATTTGGACAAACTGGACCAACTGGAAATACTGGACCACAGGGTATTCCAGGAACTGCAACAAATACTGGTGCAACTGGTTATACTGGAAATACTGGAGCTATGGGTCCACAAGGATTTCCTGGAAGTGCCTCAAATACTGGTGCAACTGGATATACTGGATATACAGGTGTTTCCGGAAATACTGGCCCTACAGGACCTACGGGAAGAACTGGCCCTACTGGTCCTACTGGTCCTACTGGATTTAGTGGGGATACTGGTCCCAGTGGACCTACTGGAAGAACTGGAACTACTGGTCCTACAGGACCAACTGGACAAACTGGAAACACGGGACCTACTGGTCCTAGCGGATCTACAGGTAATACAGGCTCAACTGGAAATACTGGTGCAACTGGTAATACTGGAGCAACAGGTATCACAGGCGCTACAGGTTCAACTGGACAAACTGGACCGAGTGGCCCTAGTGGTCCAACTGGAATAAGTGGTCCAAGTGGACCAACAGGAAGAACTGGTTCAACTGGGCCTACTGGAAATACTGGTTTAACTGGACCTACTGGTGCAAGTGGATATACAGGTCCTAGTGGACCTACTGGTGCAAGTGGATATACGGGACCTAGTGGACCTACAGGAGCAACAGGATATACGGGTCCTAGCGGACCTACAGGATCAACAGGATATACGGGTCCTAGCGGACCTACAGGAGCAACTGGATATAGTGGACCTACTGGAAATACTGGTGAAACTGGACCGACTGGAAATACTGGTGGAAGTGGACCAACCGGAAGAACTGGCCCTACTGGAAATACTGGTCCGACTGGAAATACTGGTACAAGCGGTCCAACTGGAAGAACTGGACCTACTGGAAATACGGGCGCAAGTGGACCTACTGGCAATACTGGAAGAACTGGACCGACTGGAAATACAGGAGCAACTGGACCAAAAGGTGATATAGGACCTGAAGGTCCTCCTGGATATACTGGTTATACGGGGTTTACGGGACCAACTGGTGATATTGGACCTCAAGGACCTCCAGGATATACTGGTGTTACAGGACCAATTGGACCGCAAGGACTTTTAGGTCCTCCTGGATATACAGGATATACTGGCGTCACTGGACCTACAGGGGCAATTGGACCTCAAGGTCTTTTAGGTCCAATAGGATATACAGGATATACAGGATATACTGGAATATTAGGTCCTAGTGGACCTACTGGAAATACTGGCTCAATTGGACCAACTGGTGTTACTGGATCTATAGGACCAACTGGACCTAGTGGAAATACTGGAGATATGGGACATACTGGAAATACTGGACCTAGTGGACCAACGGGACCAACGGGACCAACTGGACCTACTGGGTCAACTGGATCAACTGGACCAACTGGAGTAAATGGACCTGCTCTATTTACATTAACAACCTTAGTTCCAAGTGAATTAACAATATTTTCTCCAAATGGTATTAAAAAAACAGGTAATAATGGAGGTGCTGCGTCAAAAGCATCAAGTATTGAAAGTTACCCATATAATAGTACATTTTTAACTTTTAGATTAAATGTTCATGTATCTAGTGATTATTCTGTTGCATTATCTACAAATGGAACTGCATATACATACGGTTTTAGTTTTCAGAATGGAAATGTTTTAATATATTATAATAATACTGGACCAAGTTCTTCAGGACAAACATATACTACAAATGATATATTTACTGTAGTTACTCAAGCAACTGGAGTTTTTTGGTATAAAAATGGAGTTCAAATAAGTTCGAATAATTTAATTTCTGGTACAAGTGGTCTTAAAATGATAGTAAATTTATATACGCAAAATGATATTATTGATTTAATCGCTTTTGGGTATTCACAACAAGGACAAATAGGAAACACTGGAAATACTGGACCTACAGGACCTACAGGAAATACTGGCTCAACTGGACCTACAGGACCTACAGGAAATACTGGGTCAAGTGGACCAACTGGACCAACTGGACCAACTGGAAATAGTGGACCCACTGGACCAACAGGACCAACAGGAAATAGTGGACCCACTGGACCTACTGGACCTACTGGAAATAGTGGGCCAACTGGACCTACTGGACCTACAGGAAATAGTGGACCTACAGGACCCACTGGACATACAGGAAATAGTGGACCTACTGGTCCAACTGGACCAACTGGACCTACAGGACCTATTGGACCAACCGGACCAACAATATGGACAGTAGTAGGAGGAAATATATATTATTCTTCTGGAAGTGTAAGTATTGGAAAAACACCTACAACATATGTCTTAGATATTTCTGGAAACGTTTTTATTGGTGGAAACTTAAATATATCGTCAAATTTAGTTGCAGGAAATATATCTACAACAAAATTAAATTCAACTAGTACATCTACTACAACGGGAATAACAAATACAAGTGGAATAACAAACACTGGAGGTCTTAGTACAGATACTTTAACAGTGACATCTGGAACAGTTAATGGAAATTTGAGTTTAACTGGATATGGAAATATTACAGCGGGAAATATAACAGTTAATAATAATTCATATTTAAATAAAATTTTGTTTGTTAATTGTATTACAGAAAAAACAAATACTGTAACATTTGCTAATCCTTCAGTATGTGATTATTCAACAGGAAGTGTTTTTTATTTAAATGGATCAGTTACGACAACAGGATTTAATATATCTATAACTAATTTACCAAGTATAACGGATTCTACCAGAAATTATGTTATAACATTAGCATATACTGCAACTGGAACTGCAAGTTACTGTGGAAATGCATATATAAGTACTACTGGAACACAGGGAGGAACATTATATGCATTAAAATTTAATGGTGGAGCATCTGGTATAACAATGGCAACAGGAAATTATATATTACAACAAATTGCGGTGACATATTATAATGCCAGTACAATTGTATTGCTATCTTCTGTAAGTGCATTTTCATAAAAAAATATTTTATTATTTATTATTTTATAAAATATTTTTCTTTTATATTTTTCCGTTTTTTTTTGCAATTTATTTTGTTACTGTTTTTGGTCTTCTTATTATAATACTAACAACAATTTTCTGCTCTGGAGATTCCCACCATGGCGGTGGCGAACGTTTTTTCCATGAGGCCAAATGTCTTTTTTCTTCTCCAAGATAATAATTTCTGTATGATTGAATAGGATCTTCTACTTTATATTTATCTGGCATTGCTAATGCAAATCTAGTCAATCCATGTTCCGGAAAAAGTTCAGCTGGAGGTGCATGTTCACGTAAATATATTGCTATAGGATAAGAACTGTGCTGTTTTTCTGGCGGATGTCCGTATCTATATTTCCACTCGTTATGCATTGCTTCAACCAAATCAATAGTCCATAAATAATTTTCTAGAGAAGTTCTAATCCATATTGTAACAGGATGATTTTTATGTGCAATTTTATATAATGGTGATGTATTTTCATATTCTGGTTGTAATATTTGTTTGCATGTACAAAGCATTTGAACTGCTTCTAGTATAATTTTATAAATATGTTTATCGAACATATATTCAGCACATTCTTTAACACAAAGAGAAAGAATAAATAGATTCATTATTAGGGGATTAGAGAAGATTTTAATTATTTGTTTTTAGAGATATTATTCATAAGTAAGTTTTTGAATAAAATCAATTTTATGATAGATTTTATTTTTTTGATATTTATAAAAATACAAGTAAAAATAACATAAAAATAATCCGCGAATAAATATATAGAAAAAATGGAAGTAAATTCTTCTCATACAAATGGTGTAGGATATTTAGAACTTATTGTTGGTCCAATGTTTTCTGGAAAGACATCTAAATTATTGGAAATTTATAAACAATGTAAGTTTTGCAATATACCGGTAATAATAATAAATCATGAAATTGACAATCGTTATCATGAAACGTTCATGTCAAATCACGATAAAATTATGGCACCATGTATAAAAACGGGAATTTTACATGATATTTTCGAAAGAGAAGAAATTAAAAACGCGGATGTTATATTAATTAATGAAGGTCAATTTTTTCCAGATTTATATGATGCCGTTTATAAGATGGTTTATTTGGGAAAAAAGATTTATGTTAGCGGATTAGATGGCGATTTCAAATTGCAGAAATTTGGACAAATATTGGATTTAATTCCATTATGTGATAAAATAACAAAATTAACATCATTATGTTCAAAATGTAAAAATGGAACACCTGGAATATTTTCAATGCGTTTAACGAATGAAAAGGAACAGACAGTTGTTGGTTCAGATAATTATATTCCAGTTTGCAGAAAATGTTACATAGCATGATAATAGTATTTATAAATAAAAATAATCTAATAATACTATATATTAGTTGATAAAATGGATGTTGCATATTTAGAGCAACAAAAAAGAATTATTTCTAAAAAAATAAAACATGATTATTCAAAGAAAATGCTAGATAAACAATTGAGAAAAATCGACTCAAATCCAAATTTATCTGAAATGGAAAAATTAATTTATATAGGAAATATTGATACTACTTTTTTAAAGGATGTTGAAAAATTAAAAGAAGATTTAAGAAAAATTCAGAACCAAATTGAGAGAAGTAAAACAATTAAAAAAGGTGGAAGAGGAAAAAAGCAAAGAAAAACCCAAAAACAAAATATATATAACTAAAATATATAAAGATTTATATGTATTATTTACATATAAATATTTTACTAGAATTTTAACATTATAATTTCAAAATGAATTACGCAGGGGTTAGTGGAGTTGGTGGAAGTATGTCATCTACCGAAAACATTAAACAAATGATTATGTCAATGTTTATGGTAAAATCTATGACAGGCGGAGGCGGAGATCAAAATTCATCAGGTGGATTTTCCATGATGTATGGTCTTATTTTATTTGGATTAATTGAAAAATTAATTGAACATGGATTGCCTTTATTAAAAAATTTTGCAAATAATTATTTTAATAGTAAAATGAAAACGATAACAGAAAAAATTAAAGAAAAAACCACTGAAATAACAGAATCAAAATCTACTATAACATTTAAAGCCAATTTTTTATCAGGAAATCAATCTTTGGTGTCAGATGCAATTATTGATCATGCCACAAATTTACCAAATGTAAAGAAAGTTTTATTTACAAGAAACATTTATTTATTGAATAATCTTGAACCTATTTGTATTGATGAACAAAATAAAATTTATATTAAATTGAATAAAAAAACTGAATTACAAGGAGAAGGAGGAGAAGAACAAACACAAACAATAACTCAGGTGGTTGATTTATATAGTTATGATTTGGATATATCTGAATTAAGAAAATATGTTAATAAAATCGTAACTGATTATTCAATTAAAATCCAGAATAAATTGGGGGATAAGCTTTTTTATTTTGATGCAATTCCACAACAGGCATTTCAAGGTGCGGATGGTAAAAAGGATTATAGCAGAATGCCAGGAAATCTAACATTTACAATGAAGAATTTTATGACTAATCGTAAGTTCATAAATGTTGTTGGAAAGGAATCCAAACTTATTCAAAAAAGAGTTGAATTTTTTAAAAATAATAAAAAATGGTATGATTTAAAAGGTATTCCATATACTCTAGGATTACTTTTATGTGGTCCTCCTGGTGGTGGAAAAACATCTACAATTAAGTGTGTTGCAAATGAAACTCAACGTCATATTATAAATATAAAATTATCAAATGATATAACAAAAACCCAATTAGAAAATTTGTTTTTTAATGATATATTACATGTTGTTTCAAATGGAAAAACAGAATCTTTCAATATTCCAATTGAAAAACGTGTTTATGTTTTTGAAGATGTTGATTGTCAATCAAGTGATGTTGTTATTGATAGAGAATTGAAAAATAAATTAGGAACGAATGAAAAAAAAGAGCATATTGATCCAGATAAATTAAAAAATGAAGCAATTAAAACTCAGCCAAATAAAAAAGCTGATAATCCCACATTGGAACATTCTAATAGTGATAAATTATCTTTATCATGTCTTTTAAATATTTTTGATGGAATATTGGAGACTCCCGGAAGAATTATTATTATGACGTCAAATTATCCTGACATGTTGGATAAGGCATTAATTCGTCCAGGTAGAATTGATTTAATATGTAAATTTAGAAAATGCGATTCAAATACAATTGTTGAGTTTATAGAAAAATTTTATGATGTTGTTTTATCTGAACAAGAAATAAATATTATAAATAATATACCCGAAGAATTATTGACTCCAGCAGAAATAACAAAAATTATGTTTGAAAATTTTAATGATTATAAATTGGCAATAAATGATATAGATAATATTTCAAAAATTATTAGAGAGATTAATATTGAAAATGAAATGAAAAAAAATGATAATGGTAGTAATAGTGAAATTAATAAAAAATTTGCAAAAGAATTAGTTGAGGAAGAGTTTGAAGAACTATTAAAAAATGGAAATTGTATTTCAGTACCGTCTTCAAAAAATGAAGAAACATTTGAAGAACTACATAAAAAAAATTATGAAAAAGTAAAAAATTTTATAAATTTAAAAGAATCATTAACTGGAGAAAATTTAAAATTATATACAAATCTAAAATATCCCCAGGACCATAAGGAGTATGAATCATTTAATGAAAGAAAACATAAGGACTATCATGAAGAAGCTAGAAAACATTCAACATATAATGTATTACCACATGATAATATAGCAAATAATTTTTCATATATAAAATAATTTTCAAATTATACATAAAAAAATATAATACATATTTTTCAAATATATATTATAATACATACTATAACATTATATACATATATAATTTTTTTATTTTTTTTTTTTATTATTTTTTATTTTTTACTGTTCTATGACCATTGGTATTCCATTTGCCCCACAATAATCTGCAACCGCAGTCATTTCTCCAATTCCAATATGACCTTGTCCAACTAATGCGTGTCTATCTTTACAGCTTCCACATATATCATTTGAGTCATTATAATGAACCAAATGTAATAGTCCCTTATCTCCAACATATTTTATATATTCGGATGGGTTATACCCTGATGCAAATACATGACATGTATCTAGACATATTCCAATTTTTTCTTTATATTCATTATTTACTGCGATTTTTTCTATAAAATTTACAAATTCTTCTTTATTTTTTAACATTTCAGTGCCTTGACCTGCTGGCGTTTCAATTAATAGAGGACAACTAGATTCAGTATTTTTCAATATTTCAATAATAGTATTAGTCATATTTTCTGTCGCAATTTCTATTGTTTGAGTAGTTGATTTTCCAACATGAATAACTACTCCTTTTGCGCCTAATTTTGCTCCATATTTCATTGTTTTAATCATATAATCTATTTGCCATGGCTCGTCATGTTTCGCCGCCAAATTTATAATATATGGAGAATGTATATATAATTTAATATTATTATTTCTAACCCATTCTCCTGCTGTTTCTACATCTGAATCATTTATACTTAATTTTGTACTAGTATTTCCTCCTAAAAATATTTGATAAGGAATTTGTGGTTTCATATTTACAACGGTTTCTAGAAATGTTTTCGATTTTGAAGTATGAGTTCCTATACCATAATATTCAATTAATTCATTAATTCCAAATAATTCAGTCATACTAATGGCAGGTCTTTGAGAATTTATTAGTTTTAATGCTTTTTGTTCAAGATTTTGTAAATATTTTGCTCGATTGCTCCAATTTGTAATAACTATAATAGCGCATTGAAGAGGCAGTACTAATAATCCATGAGTAAATTCTGGATTAAGAGCCATATATGCGGATAATTGCTGAATAAAATAGGGATGATCAGTTTCTAGTTTTGAGGTGGTTTTAACTTCTATAACAATTTTTGTTCCTATAATAGCATCTGGATGACCCATTATGTTTGTTCCTAATAGTTCTGAATCAAAAATCGCATTTTCTAAAGTTAATCCATGTGTTATTAAATATTCATTTAATGCACTTCTCGTTTTTTCTACTTTTTCTAAATAATCTTTGGTTGTTTTACTTTTTCTGATTTTTTGTAATATTTCTGGAGAAGTTACATGAGTTAATGATTCTAAAAAACTTTCTAATTTAAGAGGAGATGAAGACAAAACTAATTTTTCTGTTAATAACCCGACTTCACTATATTTTACTGAAGGATCTGAATATGAAGATAAAAGTGTTGTTGGAAAAGTGCCCTTAACATAATCTGGAAGACTATATTCAGGTAAATGTTTTAAAAGACCTCGGCGACCAGTTCCGCCAATTCCATCTAGAACCTGTCTAACACGTAAAACTGACATTGTATATAGAGTAAGAGAAAGTTTAATAGAGAAATATAATGAACAATTATGGAGGGGGGAGATACGTCTAATCTATATAAAAGAATATCAATTTTTTATATTGGATTTTTTTGTAATTACAATTATAATTTTTGTAATTACAAATTGTAAATTGTAAAAAATACAAAAATCAATGTTTTTAATTTGTGAATCGGAATTTTGCCATTTTTTACTACTATATTATTTACAAAAAATACAATTAAATTCACTGCATAAATGGTAATAACTTTAGTAATATTATACTAAAGTGTACTTCTACTAATTTTTACTATTTTTATTTGTAAAATATAACGGATATATATAACCCGCTGTTAGATTGAACTTGTATTTTTCTTTATATAAATGCGTTAAATGTTATATTATAAATATATAAATATAATTTATAATATACAATATTATTTTTGGGAAAATGAATAACCAAATTATATTAAAAAATAAAAAAATATGTGACTTCTACAAAAAAAATCCACAACTTGATTGTGAAACTATTAATTTGGTTTTCATTGATCTTATTGAAAAACTTAATTTGGAATTAAATACAAATTTGCAATTTTCAATAAATTCCCAAATACTTTCTGGAATAAATGATATGAATTCTTCTCTAATATCAATAAAAGATTCTGTGAATACAATAAATAATGATATTACAAAAAATATGGAATATAAATTTTATGAAATAAAACGGGATTATCTATCAGAATTGCGTTTAATTCTGAATGATAATACAAATGAAAAAATTGGCAGTATGCTAGATAAAAATAATTTACTTTTGGCTGAAAAAATGGACACTATAATAAATGATATTGTCCCTAAGTCTCAAGGACAATATTATTCACAAATACAAGACTCATTGCGTTCATTTCATAAATCTATTTCTGATGATACACGTGTACTAATAAAATATGCTGATAATAATTCTATAAAAGATTATATAAATAATTTTGAATTAAAATCTTCAGTAATGATGCAAAATATACAACAGCCAATTTATTCATTTATTTCTGCAAGTGAAGATAGAATAAATAATAATATTTCTGGATTAAAAGAAAATACTTCTCAAACAAAATTAATAACAGAATTAAGTGATTTGATACAAATTATTCGAAAAGATAGTATAGATTGTTTAAGTAGACCAGCAAGTCCAAATTCTGTTGGGGTTACAGGATTGTCTTCAATGAATCTTTTATTAAATAAACTATATTCTACTGCTGAAATCATTTCTGTTGGAAAATTTTCCCAAAAAGTTATTGAAAATAGTAACTCATCTGCAAATTCTTATATAATAAAAAGACATGGTAAACAAAAAATATTGGTTCAAAGCATTGACACTGAAAACAATGTTGGACAAGAAGATATTCGTGATTTTGTTCAAAATATGGAAGATAACAATTGTCATGGGATTTTTTTATCACATAATAGTGGATTTACAACAAAACAAAATTATCAGATTGAAACACATAATAAATTAATTATGATATATGTTCATGATACCCAATATTCTACGGATAAAATAAAGACTGCAGTTGACATAATAGATAATCTTTTTGCAAAAATGAAAGAATTAAATATTGATAGTTCGTTTGAAGTAACAATTGATAAAGATATGTTAGAAGAAATCAATAAAGAATACCAATATTTTATTTCGCAAAAAGAGATAATGACAAATATCATTAAAGATACACAAAAAAGAATGATGAATCAGATGGATGAATTTAAATTTCCCGGTTTGGATAAATATTTATCCACAAAATTTGCGGCGGTAACTCGAAAAGCGGGATTAAAATGCGATTTATGCAAGAATTTTAATGCTCATAATTTGAAGGCGTTAGCTGCACATAAAAGAGGATGTATAAGAAAACAAAATAATGGAACATTATGTCAAATTGCCGCATAATTTTTTATTTATATTTTATATTATTACTGCGAATTAGATTAGATTAGATTAGAAGTATTTTTATTTAGATTTACATTATTACTTTATTATATTTTATTATATTTAAGATATAATAAAATCAATATAAAATATATAGTAATGGCTCAATTAGAAGATATTATAGAAACCGGTTTAATCACGGAAGAAAAAATAAAAAAACAAACTATTGAATATAATGGAAATACATATAAAATAGATAAAATTTACGGTGAAGGAACATTTGGACGTGTTTTAAAATGCAGTATGGAAAAAGATGGAGAATGTAAATATTTCGCAATTAAACAAATAAAGATAGAAGGAAAAACCGATAGTAGATTAGCAAAAGCAATCGAAAATTTTAAACATGAATATGAAATGTTAAATTATTTGAAGCCATATTGTGAAGATAATCCTTTAGTATGTATTTATGAGCATTTTAAAAAGGATGGAAATTATTATATTATTATGGAAGATTTATTTGCAAAAGGATATAAAGAATGTATGGACGCACTCCATGAAACAAAGGAAACAATTATTGATATATGTAATAAAATGTGTGAATCTCTTTTAAAAATGCATTCAATAAAAAAAGATGGACAAATGCTAGTTCATAGAGATATAAAATTAGACAATATAATGTATAAAATAAATAGAGAAACTAGAGAAGTTTTTATAAAATTTATTGATTTTGGTTCAGCATGTTTTGAATGTGGTACCGATATAACTGGAACATTATTTATGTATGATCCTTTATTATTATCAACTATAGTTAAAAAAAAAACAGGAAATATTACGGATAAAACTCCACCAGCAACAAAATGTAAAAATACATCTGAATTATGCTATGAAGCAGGAGATTATTATTTTTTAGGGATGGGTATGCTATCATTAATTTGGAAGAAAGATTGGATGTATATAATTCCAGAATTTTCAAATATTTTAATGAATATTTCTTCTCAATATTCTGGAAATGAAAATACTCCATATAGAATTGTATATACGGATATGTTTATAGAATATTTTATAGAAAATTATAATGCAGTTTCTGATGCAATTGATATCTGCTATTCAGAAGATCCTAATTTTTATAATATTACTATAGAAAATTCCCAACAAAAACTGAACTATATTTATTCAAAATTAGAAGATGCTCATAAATTATACAAAATAAGTTTTGTGCCATTTAAAAGTCCAGGTGTTAAAATCTCACTAGAAAATTTATTTGCAAATTCACCATATTATAAAAAATCTTCTCAAAATATAGATATTATAATCAGATATGTTTTATATGCGAAACAAATATTCAATTCATTAGATTATGAAGTTAATTTTTTTGAATATCCTATGAATAAACGTTATATTCGCTTAAAATCCCATAAAAAAATAGATAGTCCATCATCTTCTCCATTGAAAAAACGTATAAGAACTTCTGGTGGTGGTAAAAAATCTCGAAAAAATGCCAAAAAATCTCGAAAAAATAAACGTACAAAAAAGAACATCCGTAAATTATAAATGTATTATGATGAATAATGCAGTGAATTACTGTTCATATTTTTTTTATTTAGTATTATATTAGTATATTTTATATATTGTTTATAAAATATGCCTTCATCTACACCATCTTCTCCAACATCTGGAGGAATTTCTCTAGATTTTTCCGGAAATAATATTTTTGATATATGTGGAAATTTACTTTCTGATTTATCGCTTAATTTGCCTCCACCAATAGTCACAATTAGTGAACAAACCATAATTGATCAACCTGGATTAGAGATAATAAAAACTAAAGGTTATGATATCAGTGGAAATACTGAACAGACAGTCACTTTCATAAGTACTGAACCAGAATTATATGATCCAGATATAACAGAAAATTTAATTCAATCTACTGAAATTATTGATAATACTGAATCATCTCAAATAGTTTCACAAATTTCATTTTATGCAAGTAAAATAAGTTGTTCTGATTTTCATGGAAAAGGAACTATAGATGATTATGCCAATTTATTTGAGGCAGCCTGTCGTATTGCTAATGAAACAAAGCAAATTGAACTAGATGTAGACGTTGATGGGTTTAATGAGTTTGCTCAAGCAGCAGATGATTTAAGCAAACTATTTACAAATTTTACGAGAAAATTGCAAAATGTGAATATAATTAATGATTCTGTGTTTTTGAGTGCAGTTTTAAATGCGTTAGAAAAAATATATGCTCTTTCAGAGTCATTTGGAAAATTTAAAGAGACTGTTATTATGACTACAACAATAAAATTGCCAAAATCCATTAAGGATACATCAACAATTGTTCAGGGAGTTATGACAGAATTAGACTGTGCAATGAATTATATTACAAATTTTGTTAATCCAACTTCTCCATCACCTCCCGGATCAGAACTTTCTGTAACAGAAAAAAATATAATATCACAAGCAGTTTCAACAATTGATAGTTGGAATACTATATGTGAACAGGGAGTAAGTATCGCAATGTCTAGTAATACAGATGTTCAATATATAAAACAGGCAAATATATCACTTAAACAGAAAACAATAATATTGAATAATGCAACTGGAACATTGCGCACAAAATTATCAAATTATATTATTTGCTAAATTTTATTTATGCGAAAAAAACAAATAAAAATAAACATAAAAAAGAAAAATTGATTTATAAAAATTACAATATATTATATATTAAATTATATATTCTAATTATAGCATCGACATGGATTATACAAAATTATCAAAACAGGAATTACTTCAAAAATGTGCGGAACTTGAAATTTCTTGTTCAAAATCCAAAAACAAAACTCAATTAATAGAATTAATTAAAGAAAAAGAATCTTCTCAAAATGTCCAACAAAAACCAGAAAAAGAAAGAGAACATCGAGAAGATTATGAATTAATAAAAAAAAATAAATATACAATGATTGATTTATTTTGTGGAACTGGTGCATTTTCTCACGCATTTCATTCTACTGAAAAAGTGTCTACAATATTTGCAAATGATATGCTAGATAGTTCAGAATCTATATTTAATTCTAATAATTTCAGGATAAAATTAACAAAAAAAAATCTATCAGATATTCCAGACTCGGAAATACCGAATGCAACAATTTTAACTGGCGGATTTCCTTGTCAGCCATTTAGTATTGCAGGTATGCAAAAAGGATTCAATGATGAAAGAAGCAATGTATTTTGGAAAATATTGTCAATTTTGGAAAAAAAACAACCAGAAATTATAATATTAGAAAACGTAAAAAATCTACAAAGTCATGATAATGGAAATACATTCAAAATAATTATAGAAAATTTACAAAAATTAAATTATAATATTAAATATGAAATATTAAATACATCAAAAATCAGTGGTGTTCCTCAAAATAGAGAAAGAATTTATATTGTTGGATTTAAAGATCCAATTTTGTGCGAAAACTTCTCTTTCGATTTTCCCGAAGTAGATTTATTGCCAATTGCAGATTTTTTGGAAAGCAATCCCAGTAATAAATATTATTATAATAAAGAAAGTTCAATATATGAAAAATTAGAAACGGATGTAACAAAAAATATAAATACAAATACAATTTATCAATATAGACGATATTATGTAAGAGAAAATAAAAATAGTGTATGTCCTACACTAACTGCTAATATGGGAACTGGGGGACATAATGTTCCCATAATATTAGATGATAAAGGCATTCGAAAACTAACTCCCAGAGAATGTTTTAACTTGCAGGGGTTTCCTACAGATTATATTTTGCCGAATATTTCCGATAGTAAATTATATAGTTTGGCTGGAAATGCAGTGTCAGTTCCAGTAGTAAAAATAATTGCAAATAAAATTATAAATCTTCTCGAAACTCGTGGTGAATAAAAATATTTTCAAAATTTCCTTCAAATACTTTCAAACAGTGTTCACTTAATTGTTTTTGTAATAAATCAAAATTCATTCTAGGTCTGCGACCTTGTTTGCATTGATCTTCAAATGTTTGTGTTTTATTTATTTTTATATTTTTCCATACTTCTGAATTACGTTTTAGATTTATTTTATACAAAATATAATTATCATTTATCCAATCTTTTGCATTTAGAAAATAAATTACATCCCACTCAGATGATGGTGTAAAAGATAATGGACCATCGCTAGTAAAACATTTACATTCCTGTTTTCCTTCATTTTGTGAAAATAAATCGCCAGTTTTTGTATTCCATATCGATGTTTTATCTTTTAATTTATTGTGTATTATAAATTTTATTATATTCTCACTTATATCCTCTGGAATACATGGTAATCTAATATTTATTCCAGTTTTTTTGATGAATTCTTTGGTTTTTGTAACATATTCTTTATGTGCATAATATCTTTCTTTAACCTCTATTCACCTTGTCTGATACACCGGTGTATCAGACTAGTTAATAGAGGCATGTCTTTAACCTGAATTATGCTATGCACAATTCAGGTCCTCACCTGACAATTTATTGTCAGGTGATTAA
>JACCDW010773569.1_pt1 | contig 29776 bp, 36 predicted proteins | sample 7449781 | NCBI WGS metagenome assembly JACCDW01 (sample SAMN15323449, study PRJNA562643) | freshwater metagenome | isolation source: river surface water | place: USA:Blue River Watershed | collected 2017-08-18
CAACTCCAACCGATTCCGATATCGCCACCCCCGGCGTCATTCGTGGCGCCGGCGCCGTCCATGACGTCCCAACCCGCACCCGTTCCCGCACCCCCACCGAAAATTATTTCTTGGGTCTCAGATATGATTCCCCCGAGCGACAAAGATAAAATCGGCGAAAGCGTGAGGGACACCATCAAGGGCGCTAAGGACACCATCAAGGGCGCCAAGGACACGATTCAAAACGTCAAGGACGTCATCAAACCACAACCCGACAAGGACAAACCCGACAAACCCGACAAGGACAAACCCGACAAACCCGACAAGGACAAACAGCCGTCCGGCGACAAGAGCCTCCCAAGCCAGATTCTAAACCTGAAAAACTGGAGTCTGGCGCTGCCGATTCCCGTGAAAGGCGATCCCAAAAAGCCCGAAAAAATCAAGCAACCCCAGTTGAACACGTACAAGAGCGAGTGGTTTTACGTGAAGGACGGCGGTGTCGGGTTCAAGTGTCGCGCGGATGGCGTGGCGTCTGCACACACTCATTACCCGCGGAGCGAGCTCCGCGAGATGATCAACAACGGGAAGGACAACGCCGCGTGGAGCACTTCCGGCCCGACGCACACGATGGAGTGGACCGAGGCCGTGACCAAGACGACGAAGAAGAAGCCGCACGTGTGCTGCGCGCAGGTTCACGGCGTCGAGGGTGCTCCGCTGATGTTCCGCATGGACGGTAAGAAGTTGTACATTCAGTCGTACGGCGACGAGAAAAAGGTGCTGGAGACGAATTACAAGCTCGGGACCAAGTTTTCGGGCAAGTTCGTCGCCGGCAACAACAAGATCGACTGTTACTACAACGGAAACCGCGTGTACACCATGCCCGCCGATCCCAAAAAGGACGCGAACCTGAAGGGGTGCTACTACAAGATCGGGCTGTACCTCCAGTCGTCCGTCGGCAAGGGCGGCGAAAGCCCGAGCGACACCGGCGAGGTCATCGTGTACGACGTCAAGGTGTACTAAACGACGTCAAAGCCATCCGCACGGAAACCCCTGGAGCCACGTGATCCAGTCCGGGTTCGGGTGCAGTCCACGGGTCTCGTCGGGCGTGCGGATTTCAAACCGCAGTTGCGTCGGCAGGTCCTTGGCGCCCCTCGCGGTGAGCACCGCGTTGGCGTTCACGAACGCTGACCGCGGCGTGCCCCACGCTTTCAGCACGACACGATCTGCAAGTTTCGGGGTCTTGTTCCGAAGCGGTTTGGTCGTCACAAAGGCGTCCGGATCGAGTTCGATTTCGATGTCACGGGCGTTTCGCGGAAAAGCGTTTCGCGGAAAAGCAGGCGACGCGTAATACGCCCCATCGACGTATGCCCCGTCCCATTTCGGGGCGTTTTGTAACGTGCGTGCATTCCACGTTTTCGACAACCACGCGTACGCGCCGGCCACCTGGTCCGGGACCGCGGCGTTGCCGAGAGCTTTGAACTTTTTACGCGCGGTCGGCGCTAACTCGACCATGCGCGGGCACGGTTCGGTCGTCCAGTCGTGCGGCTCAGGAGGGTCGGCGATCGGGGGCGTCGATTTCGACGCGAGCAAAAACACCCGGCGTCGTTTTTGAGGCGCGCCGACATCGGACGCGTACAGCGTCGTCCACCTGCACGCGTACCCCATGCCCCCGAGGTCCTCGAGAATCGCCCGGAAATCGTCGCTCTGCACCAGCGCGGCCACGTTTTCGAAGAACACGTGCTCCGGCCCGAGTTCGCCGACGAGCCTCGAAAACTCGGCGTACAACCCGGATGCGGCGTCCCGCAAGCCCCGTCGTTTTCCCGCCATACTGAACCCCACGCACGGCGAGCCGCCGACCACGATGTCCACGGGGCCAACGTCCGCGGCACGCACCGATTTCACGTCGCCGAGAATCGGCGCCGCCGGAATGCGACCCTCTCGCATCAACTTTTGCAACACGTCGCGGCAGAAGTCGTCGTTGTCGCAGTACGCCGTCGGACTTGCCACGTGACGCAGCCCATGCGTGATGCCCCCTATTCCCGAAAACACGTCGAACGATTTCATTCACTTAAGTATCGACAAAAACGTCGTCACCATGACGCTGTCGCCCACCGTCCAGACGTCCGATGTCCGCGTGTCCGCCGTGAAGAAGTCCGACTGGGGGAGCGGGTACGATGGCCAGTTCGTCATCGAGAACCGCAACCCGTACGACGTGCTGAACTGGTCGATGACGTACGACCTGGCCGAAACGTTCACGTGGTTTTCGGACGGCGATCTGACCCGCAACGGCAACACGGTGACGATGGTGCCCAAGGACTACAACCAGGTCATCAAGGCCGGCGAGACGAAGACGCTCGGGTTTGGCGGCATCAAGAACCTCCCGAAGAACATCGCGTTCCGCCAGAACCTACCTCTCGTGGGCGACGACCCGACGGAGAAGACGCGCGGTGCGTGGGGAGCGAAGAACGTCGCCCCGTACGTCGACGCGTGCGCCTTTCCGACGCCGAGCCTGGCGGGGTACTCGAAGGATTCCGGTCTGAAGTACTATACGCTCGCGTTCGTGACCGCGGACCAAAAGGGCGCGCCGGCGTGGGGCGGCACGGTCCCGCTCGACACGCAGTTCATGCTCGACCAGATCCGGACCGTGCGGGCGGCCGGGGGCGACGTGTCCGTGAGTTTCGGCGGCGCCAACGGCACCGAGCTGGCGCTCGCGATCAAGGACGTCAACGCGCTCGTGGACGCGTACTCCCAGGTCGTGGACCTGTACACGCTTCGCCAAATCGACCTCGACATCGAGGGCGGCGCCGTCGCGGACGCCGCGTCGATCGACCGCCGCAACAAGGCGCTCGCGCTGCTTTCCGCCAAGTACCCGAACCTGAAGATCAGTTACTGCCTCCCCGTACTCCCGACCGGGCTGACGGCAGACGGCGTCGCGCTCGTCAAGAACGCCAAGAAGAACGGCGTGCCGGTCGACACGTGGCGGTGCATGTCGATGGACTTTGGCGACAGCGCGGCGCCCGATCCGGAGGGAAAGATGGGCGATTACGTGATCCAGTCGGCAAACTCGACGAGGGCGCAGGTCGAGGGCGCCGGGTACGCCAACCCGAACGTCGGCGTGATCCCCATGATCGGCGTCAACGACGTGGAGTCCGAGGTGTTCCGGCTGACCGACGCGGTCAAGGTTCGCGACTTTTTCACCTCGACCCCGTGGATGACCTACCTCGGGTTCTGGTCCATGAACCGCGACAGGCCGGGGCGTAACGGCGCGGGCCCATCGGATTCCGGAATTTCCCAGAACCCGTACGACTTTTCCAAGACGTTTTTGGGGTCTGGCCCCGCGCCCGCGCCGAAGCCAAAGCCCGTCAGGCCGCTGAAGCCGACCAACGTCAAGCCCCCCGGGAAGCGCCTGACCCCGCATCCGAGCCCGCCGACACCCGCGCCCCTGCCCGTATCGACCACGAGGACGTTTGCACCGTACGTCGAGTCGTGGCTGGAAAAATGGAACGGGCTCAAGCTGCAGGACGTGCCGTACGCAAATGCGTTCACGTTTGCGTTTTGCCTTTCGAACCGCGGCAAGCCGAGTTTCGACGGCACCATGCCCGTGGATCGATTCGCCCCGGAGGCCAAGGCGATTCGGGCCCGCGGGGGCGACGTTCGTATTTCGTTCGGTGGCGCGTCGGGAACGGAGCTCGCGACGGACATTCACGACGAAAACGCACTGTTCGCGGCGTACAAGTCTGTCGTGGATTTGTACAGGTGTACGTACCTCGATTTCGACATCGAGGGCGCCGCGATCGCCGACACCAAGACCAACGCGCGGCGGAACAGGGTCCTGAAAAAGCTCCAGGACGCGTACCCGACGCTGCGGATCGATTTCACCGTCGCGGTGATGCCGACCGGGCTGCCCCGCGAGGTGATCGCGATGCTCAAGGACGCGACGACCGCGGGCGTGGACATCAATTCGGTCAACATCATGGCCATGGACTACCGCGACAATCCCAAGGACGACATGGGCGCACTGGCGATCCAGGCGGCAAAGAGCACGAAGGCGCAACTCGACGCGGCAAACATCGCGGCGGCCGGGGTGGGCATCACCCCGATGATCGGGAAGAACGACACAGACGAAACGTTCACGCTGGACGACGCGCGCGAGGTGGTGGCATTCGCCAAGGACACCGCGTGGGTCAATTTCCTTGGATTCTGGGCCCTGGGGCGCGACAACGCCAACGACACCAAGCTTCAGATTCAGCCGTTTGATTTTACAAAGGTGTTTTCGACGGCGTTTTAGCCGGGCGGCGTTTTAGCCGGGCGGCGTTTTAGCTGGGCGGCGTTTTAGCTGGTCGTATCAACGTAAATTTCGCCCTCGCACTGTAATTTGGAATTTTTCAACATCGTCATCACAGCTTCACTACAGCGCGCGGTGTCTCCGTATTGTTTGGCGCTGCGCTTGCACGCGTCCTCGACCTGTTTGGCGATTTCCGGGGTCTTGTCGTACCCCCGCACGGTCGCCGTCCACCCCGGAACTTCGGGGATGGTGATCGTGGCCGTCGCCTTGAAACACACGGGGCCGAAGCCGAGGGTGTTTGGGGGTTTGGACGGCGGTGAAGGCCGGTCGAGCACCGGGCCTGCACCGACGTGAAATTGAGTCGGAAACGGTGATGCGGTCGCCGCCATGGTTTATCAATTTCAGACACGCGTTTAAATCATTGCCAGGAGCGCGAGCATCACCAACAAGAAACCTATCCCACGCAGCCGATTGTTTTTGGTGAACAACTGGACGAACGGTACGTGACCGCTGTTTTGGTACACGTCGCGCACAATACCAAACGTCGCTTCGTACACGTCTTGAAGCGCCTGTTTGACCGTCATGTTGCGGAGATCTAGAGATTTTCGCGTCGCGTCCACGTACGCGTTCGCCTGGTTTTGAAGGTCTATGATGTCCTGGGACGTCGCGAGCGCGTTCAGATCGAACGACGCCACGCTGTTGACGTTTTTCGGGTGCGGAACGTCTTCGTACGGGGGAGGAGGGACCGCGGAAACGTCCGTGAACGCCGGGTCGAACGAGCACGATTTCTGGGATTGAGCCATGCGTAACCTGTTGATTCGCGTCTGAATGTCCGGAAGCGTCAGACGCGTATCTTCCTGGGCCTTGATTGACCTTGGTTCGAATGGAATCGTCGTCATTTACACGGACCGTGGAAATTAATCGCCGCGGTTTTTTTGTGAGCGTAGGTGTAACCGTGATGAAAAACCTGCAGACCAACGCGACTGTCACCACCACGAGCAGCTGGCTGCCGGCGCGCCATTCCGGCCGGGGCTCGTATCTCGTCAAGGCGTCGATGCTGCTGCTGATTGCCGGCGGCCTCAACTGGGGGCTGGTGGGCGCCCTGCGCTTCAACCTGGTCAAGTGGCTGGCGTCGCACTCGTTTACGGCGCTGGAGCCCGTGGTGTACGTGCTGGTGGGCCTGGCGGCGCTGTACCACCTGACGCGCCGCGACTTTTATCTGCCGTTCCTGGGCAGGGCGGTGTATCCCTGCGGCGCGCTGGAGCCCAAGGTACCCGAAAAGGCCGACACCCAGGTGGTGGTGCGCACTCAGCCCAACGCCAACGTTATCTACTGGGCGTCCGAGCCATCCACCGCCGGCGTGGTCGACGACCCGTGGCTGGCCTACCAGACGGGTGCCAACAGTGGCGTGACCCGCGCCGATGCCAGCGGCGTTGCCGTACTACGCGTGCGCCGCCCCGCCTCGTACCGCGTGCCGCCTTTCGGTCTCACCCTGGCCCCACACGTGCACTACCGGACCTGTGTGCACGCCAGCGGCATGCTGAGCCCCGTCGAAACGGTGCGTCTGGACTAATTATACAACAAATAACACGACACAAACACGACACAACCACGACACAACCACGACACGTATGCGCATTCACAACGTCGCAAACACCGCAAAGAATGCGAAGACAAGTTTCACGTACACATGCATGACGTCCACCGGGACGTGCGCGCTCGCGGCGAGGTGCGCGATGGTGTGGTCCACGGGTTCTTGAGAACTGTCCACGATCGTGGACATCGTAGACGCCAGCGCGACAGACGCTTTTCGTCCGACGGCGAGTGCCTTTTTTGCCACGTGTCGGTGGCGCCACCCAAACGCCTTGACGGTGCGCAGACACGTTTTAGTGGGCAGCATGAAGATACGAAACAAAAAAATATACGCCACACGGCGAACGACTCGTTTTTATGCCCGTTTTTCGATGGCTTTCTTTTCGTGCGCTTTCTTTTTGTGCGCTTTCTTCATTGCCACGTGGAGGCTGTCCGCGATTGCGTGCACGTCCACGCGACGAAGAATCGTTTCCCGCGCGTCTTCGATCCGTTGCTTCATTTCGAGGATCTCCGTGTCGCCGAGGAGGTCGAGGTAGTCCTGGAGCACGGACCCTTGGGTGATGCCGCGCTTCTTCAGATCGATGTACACGCCGCCCGGGCCTTCCGGGACGTCAAACGGCAGCGACCCGTAGTACAGCGGGATCGCGCCCGCCGACAGCGCGTCGTAAAACTTTTCGGAGGCGTATCCTTCCGCGTCGGTGTTTTCGACGATGACGGCAAACACGTAGTCCTGGATGATGTCCACGGCGCTCTTGGGGTCCGCCGACCGATGGAGCTCGTGGCCGAGTTTGATGCGCGTCCCGTCGGCGACGGCGCCCCAGTTGACCCCGAACACCGTCACGTCGCGCAGCCCGCGCACCAGGTCTTCGCGCATATAGTCCAGACACTGGAGTTCCACGCCGTTGATGGTGTACCCGCGCGTCATAAAAAGTCCCGGACGGCGCTCGAGCACCATGACGCACGACCGGTTCTTCCCGCGGTTCTGGCGAAGCAGCGCCGCGCGGTCCAAGGGGTCGTCGAAATCGCCGTGGTGGCAGTGGTGCGCCGCGAACGACGTCGTGATCTTGGGGTCGTCGAGCATGGGCTTCCAGTACGTCGCGACGACGTCGAAATGGTCGGCGAGCCACTGGGCGTCCCACTGCGCCTTGTGACGCACGTTGGGGGACTCGACGGTGTACACGACTCGGTACAGGTCCGTACGCGTCTTGAGCATGTCCAGGGGGGCGTCTGCCGGGTTGCACAGCGTCACGAGCACCGTCGCGCCTGGGGGGATGTTCGGATGATTCGTGTACCCGTTGAGGAGGTTGTACCGCGCTTCGAGCCCGCGGAGCGTGGTGGGTTGCCACTCGTCGAGCGCATGGCTGCGATTCTTCTTGCGGCGCGTGGCGAGGAATGTTTCGGTCGCCTTGGGAGAGAAATGGAACACGTACACGTCCGGCTTGGCCGCGAAATCGTATCCGAACACCGAGTTGCCGTTGACGAAAAACTTGGCGGACACCGACGTCGACGTGGATCCCGTGCGGTAGGCCATCGAGTGCTTGCGCACGACGGCGTGCGGCGCGGAAGACAGCAGCGCCTGCGCGAACGCCCGGTCGGCTTCGATCGACCCTGGAACGCGCGTCTTGCGGTTCCACTCCGCCGACGCGGCGATGGCGAGGTTACGATCGATGAGGTAACACGACGTGTCGATCAGGTAGTCGCCCTTGCCCATGACGGTGTGCGAAATGCCACCGAGGGACTCGCAGTTGTCGTCGCACACAAACGTCCCGTCTTCGTTGACGATCCGACGCAGCGAATACGCCCACGGTGCGCCGTTTGAGATGCATGCCTGTGCGAGATCCTTGTAGTGCCCCGGGTCAACGGTGTTGTCGTCGTCCAGAAACGCGACGTAATCCGCATCGACGAGCCACGGGAACGACCCGCACACGCGATGACCGCACCACCCCCCGGCGCCGACGTTTTTCGGGAGCGTCGCGACCACGATCGGGAGCTTGTTCGTGAATTCCTCGAGCGCGCGTTTCACGGGGTCCGCGTGTTCTTCGCCGTCGATGACGATCCAGTGCTCGATGCCGGGGAGCACGGACTTTTGCACGCTCTCGACGCACTCGCGCAGGTACTTCCCGCCGATCGTCGGCGTGATGACGGCGATCTTCGGGACATTGAGCCGCGCCCTGTGGTGGTCGAGCAGCGGCCGCATGACGCCACGTTCGTCGGGCTCGTCGAAAGTCGCGCCACCGCCGAGCGGTTCGGCGCCGGGTGGATCGTTTCGACCGTACTGCGTCACGTCGCGCGAAAACGTCACGGCGGGGTGACCCGACGCGAGGACGCTCAGGATACTTTGATCGTGCCGCGTGTCGGTCGTCTTCCCGTCGTCGTTGATGACGTCGAGGCGCTCGCACCACCGGAGGTACTCCTCGACGAATGCCCTCGATTCCGCGCAGTTTTTGTACACCTGAAACGCGGCGTTGACCTGGACTTCATCCTTGACATGGTCCGGTGCGCGCATCGCGTCGAACACGGACGGTTTGGTCCACCGACGGTTGGACAGGTCCTTGATCGACCAGTCACCGAGGCGCGTCAGCAGTATCGGATTCGCGGCGTTGACGTACGGCGCGATGGGTCGCTCGAACTTCATCGCGCTGTCGCAGTACACGATCGCGTCCCCGTCGGGGCGTTTGCGCATCACCTCGAGAAGCAAATACGGTTTCCACGCCCACCATCCGTACCCGCGGCTGTTTTCGAGGTGGCGCGGATGCTGTGCAAAAAACCTCGCGACGTCGCGCTCGCGAAACACGATGCACTCGTCGGCGCCCCCGGCTTTCAGCGCGGAATGGCGTAGCACTTCGAGACTGCCCTTGTACGCGTCCGTACCAAACGTGATCACCACGGTTTTCATTTCGGCGTTTTGGTGTTTCGGTGTTTTCGGTGTCCGGCATTCGATTTAAGTTATACGTCGCGGCCCACGTCAGCCAGCGCGTCGCCGTCGATCTCGACGAGCTGGTCGAGCCGCGCGAGGGATTCGCGAATGAGCGCCAGGCTCGAGTTGTACGTGTCGAACGACGACGCCATGTCGTACGCGAGGTCTTGGTCGCCCACAATCAGCGCGCGCAGCACGTACCCGAACCCGTGCGAGATGTCCTTGGTCCGCGTGATGGACATGAACGCGTCCAGGACGTGCATCTGGTGGTGTTCGTCTCCGAGGTACAACCCTTCACACTTCATGATCGGACACACGTGCTGGATCACGAGCGACTCGAGCTGAGGAATCACGCCGGCGCGCGATCTGACTCGATGCCTCGCGTGATTCTTCGCTGTCATGGGAGTCGTCGCGCGAATCTTCGCGTACACGAATGACATGTTCGAGGCGTCGAAAAAAAATTGTTCGCACGAACGAATGAAGGCCGTTCCCACCGATGTCGCGGAGTACAAGAAGGCGGTGAGGCGAGTAAAAGCCAGGGTGTCGAGGTGGCCCAGCGCCTACGCGTCGGGGATGGTCGTCCAGGAATATAAACGCGCAATGGCTGAAAAAAAGAAACCGGCGTATTCGTCGTCAACGCCAAAATCGAAGACGGACCTCGCACGCTGGTTCAAGGAAAAATGGGTCGACGTCGAGACCGGAAAACCGTGCGGGTCCGCGTCGGGGTCGTCGTACCCCACGTGCAGACCGTCGAAACGGGTGTCGTCCGCAACGCCAAGGACGACGAAAAACCTGACGGCGTCTCAGAAACGCCGGATGGTCGATATCAAGCAGCGTGCGAAGAAAAAAACGGCATCGTACGAAAGAGTGTATAAACGACGATGATGTGTCAACGATCAAGTTAACCCGCGTCAAAACGCACGTGCAAAAAATACCAAGTTTACGAAATGTTGGCGGCACTGGCGACCGTGAAGCCGAGCGAAAAGAAGAAGTCCGCGCCGACCAAGCCAAAGTCCGCGCCGACCAAGCCAAAGTCCGTGCCGTCCGCCAGAAAACGCCCAAGACCTCACGACGACCAAAAGATGGAATACTCCAAGTTCGTCCCACTGCCACCTGAAGAAAACGCCCCGGAGCCCGCAATTGTGTTGGACATCGCATACGACGCCGAGGAACTGGATCCAGAACCGGAGGAAGTCGACGAGTGGCACGCGGCGATGCAAGCCGCGGAAGACGAATTCGAATCGGAAACCGTGGGGACCGACAGGACCGATGTGGGAATGTCGCTCGAAGAGGATTTCCAGATGTCTGGCGACGACGACCCGTATTTCGAAGCGTCGTCGCCGCCGCAGCCTGCTTTCAAGAGAGTTCAAAAACCGGACAGGGTGAGGACGTATCACGGGGCTCCGTTGGAATTCGACGACGAGTTCGTGCCGTGAACATCGCCGATTGCCGCCGTCGGGTTGCCGCCGTCGGGTTGTCGCCGTCGGGTTTGTCGTTTATTTTGAACGTAAAAAAACTTGCACAAGTGAAATGGCTCCCAAGAAGAAGGTCGTGAAGCTGGACCCCATCCACGAAATTATTCCGGACGCCACCCCCGTTCCTGAAATCGATCTGACAAACGAAATTCCCGTGCCGAAAGCCGATCACGGCGACGCGCCCGTCGACGCGCCCGTCGACGCGCCCGTCGACGCGCCCGTTGACGCGCCCGTTGACGCGCCCGTTGACGCGCTCGACGTCGTGTCAGACGACATGCCCGACGACGACATGCCCGACGACGACGACATGCTCGGCGACGACATGCTCGACGACGACATGCTCGACGACGTATTGGACGACGACATGCACGCCACGGACCTTTTCGACGTCATGTCCGGGCTGTTTGTCGCCCGCGACGGCGACACCATCACGGACGTCCTGGTGACGATCAGCGACGCGCTCGACACCCACAACAAGCTCATGTACAAGCTGATCAAGGTCCTGGAGTCCAAAAAGTAAAAAAGGTCACACGGTGTACGCGTTATCCACCTGCAGTTTTTTCTTGAGTGGCGCGAAATACGAGTGTCCAAGCAGCGTCGCCGGGTCCAGACCCTTGATTTCGTCGTCTTGCCTGTCGTTGTCTTTCAACCCTATGTCCTTCAAAAACGCCACGGTCTTCGCGAACTCGCTCCTCGGCTTTTTCGCGATGCACCTGAGCACGCTCTTCAGAAAAAAGTGAGAATCGTAACTTGCATTCGCAGCGCCGTTGACCTTGTAATTTCCCCCCATCACGCGCTGGTTTTCGAGACGCGGATGCCCTGGCACGTGGAGAAAGTCGTAATCGTTGATCGCGATGAAGATTGGGGTGTCGGTGTAGTACGTCGTCGAATTGATCGTGTAAGACGATACCACGGGACGACGAAGTTTCTTCACCAGGACGTTGTTTGTTGACAGGTCGTTGTGACGCCACCCGGGCAACAGCTTTTGCATGGCCGCGATGGTGTACAGCACCTGAAACACGAGCATGCGCAGCGTCCGCTCGTCGTACGAACTTTGCGTCAGGTACTTTGTCATGTCGCACGAAAACACCTCCATGAAGCACACGTTGTTGTACCGTCTCTGGAACGGCGTTAGGTTCGAAAGGCGCTGTTCCGTCAGTAGCGGAAGCCGCTCCGCGAACGATTTGCAGTCCACGTCGCAGAACACCAAGGCGAAGTGCGGCGTCACCGTGTCCATGATACCCCGCGTGTACTTGGCGAACGCGCTCCCGACCGACACCGCGTCGGCGAGTTTCGTGCGCAGGGCTCCGGCGAGGTCGCCTTGTTTCACGCGATCCACAAACTTGCACACGGTGTCGTCCCGGTAGTAACTCACCTTCATCGCCATGTTCTTCTTCCCGTTGGTCACGAGAAACACATCGCTGTATTTCCCCGAACCGATGTGCTTGATGACGTTGCGCACGCTTGGAGGGGAAACTTCGTCATTCATTTATGCCTTTTCGAACGAAAAAAAAACGGGGTAATGTCCATGGTGTACAAGGTATCCCCGCGGCTGAACCATTCGAGGGCCTACGGCGTGAAACGCCACGAAGAAGCCGGGAAATTCAAGACCAAGGTCCGCGCGGCGAACAAAAAAAAGATCATGAACGAGACGAAACTGACAAACGTGCATCGCCGCGCGCAGCTCGTGACCGCGAATTACAAACCCATGGTGAATGCGGGAATCAGCACGGCGTGGGGCGCGCTGAAAGGGAAATTCAGACCGCTGAGCGTCGGAAAAACGGCATATGGCGACACGTACACCGTCGTCGTGGACGCCGAGGTCTTGAAGTTTCTCGAGTTCGCCGCGGACAAGGGGAGCCACCGGGTCCGCGGTTCGATGCCACGCCTCGGCGAGACCATCGTCGTCAAGCTCGCGGCGAAGAAAGACGACCAGCGGTTTTCGGAGTTTATCAACGACAACATCCGCGAGGCCGTCTCGCACGAGCGGATGATCGGCGATCGCGACGCGTGCGTCCAGATCCCGTGCGCCGGCGGGGCACGGGAGTGCGTCGCGGATTCCATTCCGAGGTTTTTCATCGCGTTTCTCGTCGAACCAAAGGTGTTCGTGACGTTCATGCAAAAGGTCGGCACGGAGTCGCTGCATTCGTACCTGAAAACGACCGGCGGTAAGCTGGACGCCGAGATGTACGCGAGCGTCGAGAAGGCCGTGGGCTTGATGTGGGCGTCCGGGTTCACGCACGCGGACCTTCATTCGGGAAACATCATGGTGGATCCCACCGCGAAGCGCGCGTGGCTCATCGATTTCGGGTTTGCGGTTCGCGCCCCTCCCGCCATGCGCGACCGCGTCAAGCGGCGCATCGGCGAGATCGTCGAGCGCGGCGGCGCCAGCATCGGCGAACTGTGGACGGAAAAGTCGGCGGGCGAAAACAGCCTGTCGTCGCACACGAACAAGGTCACTCAGGCGAGAGGGATCAGCGGCTGGTATAACCCCAACGGTCGGGCGGTATTGCTGCACTACAACAAAATGCCTCCCACCGAACGCGCCAGATTCGAAGACGTGCGACGGAAATTGTGGAAGTGCACGCGTCCGGCTCGCATCGAGCACCCTGTCAGCGCCACCGATTCCGAACTCGAGGAAGGCGAAATCAGACCGAACCGGCCCACCGTGGCGCCGATCGTCGCTCCGACCGCCAGCGAGCTGGCGTACGACGCGTGCAGGCGGAAATGCGAGGCGATCGGCAAGTTTTGCAACCCGAAGACCAAGCGGTGCGTCAAGGCGCTCCCGAAAAACGTCAGACCACCGGCCATCGCCAGACCACCGGCCATCGCCAGACCACCGGCCATCGCCAGACCACCGGCCAACGCCAGGCCGCCGGCCGCGGTTCCTGGGCCGAACGAAGCCGGACCGGCGCACGGCCCCGCGACGGCTGCGAATTTGGCGGCGATCGAAAAGCGCCTGAAACGCGTTCCGAAGGGCGGGCTCAAAAAGTATCTGTACGACGCGCGGGCAAAGTGCGAGGCTCAGGGGAAGAAGTACAACCCGAAAACGGGGCGGTGCGTGAAGACGCTCCCGAAAAACGTCGCGACGACGACTCCGGTGCGCGTCCCCGCGCCGAACGAAGCCGGGCCGGCGCACGGCCCCGCGACGGCCTCGAATTTGGCGGCGATCGAAAAGCGTCTGAAACGCGTTCCGAAGGGCGGACTCAAAAAGTACCTGTACGATGCGCGGGCAAAGTGCGAGGCCCAGGGCAAGAAATTCAACCCGCTAACCGGGCGGTGCATCAAGAAATGAGATCTAGAAGTTCTGGTATCGCGGATTTATTTTTTCGCGCACACGACACACCCACGCCGGATACAGCGATCCGATTTGGACGTGGTCGTGCACCCGCGACAAAGCACCGAGGGGCGCGTCTTCGACTTCGAAGGGGCGCACTCGGCCTTCTGAGCCTTGGCGGGCTTGGCGGCGGGCTTGGCGGCGGGCTTGGCGGCGGGCTTGTCCTTCTTCTTCATGGGAAGAAGAGCGTGTACGGCTCCCTGTGCGTCAACGTGCAGCAGGACCTTCGTCCCGATGACCTTTTTCTCGTCGGCGCCGTCAAGACCCAGCATTTTCGTCTTCCTGAGACCCCCGGGGCTCACGACGAGGGCGTAGTCGTACGTCATAGGCTTGCCTTTGAACGTGAACGAAATCACGTACGTCCCGTTGGTGCCCACGCCGCGCGGCTTCTTGTAGTCCTTCACTTGACCGATGATTTCCGTCAGCTTCGTGACCTTCCCGGGCTTCGCGACCGGCTTTTTCCCGGGCTTCGCGACCGGCTTTTTCCCGGGCTTCGCGACCGGCCTTGTCCAAGGCTTCGCGACCGGCTCGACGACCACTTCCTTGACGACACCCTTGGCGTTGACGCGCATCCTGATCTTATCGCCGATGCTGTACTCGGCTTGAATGGGTGAAAAGCTGTACTGCATCCGACGACCTTTGAACGTATACGCGACGACGTACGTCGGCCTGGCACCAGCTTTTTTCGTGGAATACGCCGACACCACCTTGCCAACCACGAAACCCTTGCCAGGGGGCTTGCGACCGGGCTTCTGCCACGGCTTGACGACGGGTCTGGACTGACCAGGCCTGGGGCGCCACGGCTTGGTGACGGGCTTCCGCCACGGCTTGCGACCGGGCTTCTTGTGCGGCCGCACCTTGACGACCTTGCCGGCCGCGAGGTCCAGATGGACCGCGACGACGTCTCCCGGCTTCATCGTATGACCGGGTTTTTTGAGGATCACGGTCGATGGCTTGTTCTTTCCGATCGTGTACACGATCTTCGCCCCACCCCGGTTCGTCTTGATGACCGTCCCGCGGACGGACGGAGCACCACACTTGCCGCCCTTGCCGCCCTTGCCGCCCTTGCCGCCCTTGGAAGCCGCCTTGGACAGCGCACGCTGGACGGTCTTGAGTGACCCGAACGTAAAGTCGGTCGTCACCGAGTACGTCCCGGCGGGGGCGAGAGTCTTGGTTTTCGGGCGGAGCGACCCGAGCGTCTGACTGACAGACACGAGCGTGTGCTTCGGGCTGCGAGCCACGCGGTACGACGAACCGCGGGCGAACAAAGACCCAAACGTCTTGGGCTTGGGCGCGTTGACGATCCTCAGACCGACCGCGTACTTGCCGTTGGTGACGAGCATGGCGGCGTACTTGGCCGAGGAAAAGCGAGTCACCCGCGCGGGAGCGTTTTTCCACACGCCGCCGACGAGTACCTTGACGCCGCGGAAACCGGGGCGCAGGCCGAGGCGCGGGATGGACATCCGCACGTTGCGGAAGGGAGTGGGCGCGGTCACGCCGGCGGTGTACCGCACGGTGTTGCTCTGTGTGACCGTCACGCGCTTGGTCACCATGTACGGCGACAGCACGCTGTGGCGAACGGGCTTCCCGTCGATCATCGTGCCGGGGCGCGCGGCGTACGCCGCCTGCACCTTGGTGAACGCCGCGTTTTTGGATGCGAGTCTGCGGATGATCTTGCTCGCGGTACCCCCGCTGGCGAGCAACCCCGCCTCGTCCACGCGCTTCGCGAGCTGGTTCTGACCCTGGGCGATGTTGAACGCCGCCGTCGTGAACGCGCACGCCGGCTTCTTCGCGAGGAATTCCAGCTTCTTGAAGCGAATGCTGTCGATGGCCATCCCCTCGGATGCACGAAGGCGCAGCTTCACGTCCCCGTTAGCGATCTGGATATCGCCAGACTTGACCACCTGGAGCGCCGAGTCGACGGGGCGGGTGCCAAAATTCATCGGCTCGAGCGCACTCGACGGAATTCTGGGAGAAAAGCCACCAAAGTACGGGACGTCGCCGAATTGCTGGGTGTATCCGTCTCCGCTGCCAGTCACGTACGTCGTGCACACTTTGGAACCCGGCAGAGGCTTGGGCACGGGGCGTTGGAGCAGCTGCGGGCACTTGCCGTACACGTCGACTTCCTTGAAGCACATTTTGGCGTTGGGATCGGGCATCGGGTTGGCGCTGGGGGCGAGCCGGAGCTCGGTGTCGTCAAACGGCGTGTAAAAGTCCTGAAACACGTCGCCAAAAGTGGCGTTATACGGAGTCAGGCGATCTGCTCGAGCGATTTCCTCCTGCATTGTACATACTTGATATAAAAAAAATGCGGTTATTCGTTGCGTCATTTTGTGTTTTCGGTGTGATGTGTTTTAGTACCTCCTGGTGTCCGGTTGGCACACGAATCGAATCGTCGCGCTCCAGTTGTTAGCCCCGAATTCCATCAGGGTTCCGTCGTGACGACGCCAGCTGCACGTGAGACGGTCGAGGCGGTTGATCTCGGGGTAGATGTCGTTGTAAATGGGGATCACGGTCTGTTGGAACTGGTACCCGTTGACCGGGGTGCCCAGCTGCAACTTGGCAAGTGGGAACCGTCCGCTGGACGTCGCGGCGGCGTTCGACATGCCTTCGACCATTCGCCCGACTTCGGGGACGTGGAGGAGGATGTACGGCGCGCCATTGGCGTTCGTGGGCGTCGGGACTTCTAGAGTCGTCACGGCCACTTGGCGGACGAATCGGAGCGTTTCCGGGAGCATGACGACGAAATTGTTGGATCCGTACTTGGTGGTGTCTCGATCGGCGCTGTCGATGAGCACCGTGACAGTCGAATACGGAAACCTCTCGTGTTCTCGCGTCGGCAGACTCATGCACTACAAGCAGAAAATTATCGCCCCGCAGCCGCGCGGTTTTTGTTCCTCATCGGCGCCTTGCCGTAAATTCTGTACGGGTTTCGGTTCCCGACGTTTCGCGTTTCTTCCGCCGTCATCTTCCGGCGTGCGATCGGCGTCACCGAACCGCGTTGTTTCAGCCACTTTGCCAGTTCGCGGCGATCGTAATACGCCCCGTTCATTTTTACCAGTGTCCACCGCGGTTTGAGCGTCCGGGAAAACATGTCGATGTTCAAGCGTCCGTTCCGTGTCCTATGCAACTCCGTTTCGTTTGCCAAATTCGCGTTCGTTCTCATTTACCCTTCTTTCGAAAAATTTTCGATGGAGTACGCCATCGTCAGACCGGCGTACGACGCCGACGAAATCACGTGCTCGCCCTTGGCGTCGAACGACATCAAGCCGTAGTGGAACGCGAGCAGCGCCGAGGCGAGGGGTTTCCAGCCGGCGGCGATCGCCATGTACCCGAGCGCCCCGACGAAGCGGGATTCGAGACCGAGAGCGACCACGGTCAGCGCGCACACGACGAGCGTCACCATTTTGTTGTGCAGCGCGATGCGGGCGATCTGCATCGCGTTCAACAGCGAGTGCATGGGATCTGTCGCGAGACTCCCGGCGGCGGCACCGGCGTAGCATGCGATTTCAAAGTTGTGCAACTTGCGCGTTTGCCCCATGATACCATCCGAGGATATTTTAATAATGCACAGGGCTTTCGGGGCTTTCGGGGCTTTCGGAGCTTTCGGGGCTTTCGGGGGTTTCGGGGGTTTGTGTCAGGTCCATCCGCCACGGATCACGTCTTGTTCCGTGAACATGGCGCCGAACACGGTCGCCGGGCCGGGGGTGTCCCGAATGTACGTGTCCAAGTCGCGCGGTAGGTATCTGTATTCGATTTTACACGGCATCTCTGCGACGTGCTTATTGATCAACACTAGGACCGCGCCGAGCAGCAGCACCGCGAGAATCCACGACATATACTGTGTCGCGAGAAAATCGCCGTGAAAACATCTTAAAGACTCGACCCACGTGTGCGCCAGTCCAACATGGCCATCATTCCCGCGAGCAAGTTCGTGCCCACCGCCGCGCGTTTCGGCGCCGTGGAGAAGAACAAGATGGGGGGGAAGTTTGTCCCGATCGTCGACGAGAACGGACAGAAGCACAGGCTGACGATTCAGACCCCCGCGCTGGCGCTCCCGTTTGGTATCTCCGCGTACCGCGAGCGCCCCGACGCGGACGTGAGCAGCTATTCCATCGACGTGTCGTTCCGTGGCCTCGAAACGGACCCCAAGATTGCCGCGTTCATGGATCGCATGAACGAATTTGACAACCACATGCTCGACTCGGCCGTCGCACACTCCAAGGAGTGGTACGGCGGCAAGCAAAAGTCCAAGGAGATCCTGGAGGACAGTTACCGCCGACTCGTCAAGGTGCACCCGGAGGGCAAGTACGCTCCCGTGATGAAGATCAAGATTCCGATGCTTAACGGCAAGCCGAATTGCAGTTTTTTCGACACGGACAAGACCCCCATCGGAGTGGACGACATCCCGAAGGGGGCGATCGTCAAGGTCATCTGCGAGGTGTCGCAGGTGTGGTTTGTGGGCAGCACGTGGGGCGTCACGTGGCGTGCGCTCCAGGTGCTCGTGACGAGCAAGCCGGATCGTCTGGGCGAATTCGCGTTCCAGGACGACGACGACGCGGCCGTGAAGACGAGCCTCGTTGAGGTCGCGGACGACGACGAATTCTGAGCGCGGTCTGGTAACGCGGTCTGGTAACGCGGTCTGGTAACGCGGTTTGGAAAAAGGCTTAAGGGTGTGTGTAACAACGATTCCAAAAAAGTCAGGATGTCGGAGTGGTTTTTCGACGAGTCCCAGCGCGTCGGCATGTCTGACGACGAGTCGGTGGAGTATGAGCCGTACGAGCGAGACTACGAGACGTGGTGCGATTACTACTCGGAGGAACTGGCGACGCTGTACCATTCGCTCAAGGACCACGCGGCGGCGATGGGGCTTCCCATGCTGGAGCACATGAACGTGCAGGCGTTTTGCGAATTTGCGTTCAAGATGTCGTCCGGCAGGAAGCCGGACCTGTGAGCGAGCGGGTAATTGGACCGATTTTTTTGTAACATTCGAACCATGAACATATCGATCCCAGTAAAGGACAGGCCGGACGCGTTGGTCATCGCGGGGGGAGGGGCAAAGGCGTTTTCGGCGCTCGGGGCCGTGCACGTGCTGAAGCGGGCGGGGTCGCTCGACAAACTCAAGGCGGTGGCGGGGACGTCCGCGGGGGCCATCGTGGCCGCCGGGGTCGCGCTCGGGCGTCAGCCCATGGACATGTGCAAAGCGTTTGTGCGCGAGGCGTACTCGCCGAAATTCGATCTCAAGAGTTTTCCGAAGACGTTTGGCATCGACACCGGCGAGCACCTGGACAAGTGGATCGACATCGTGCTGGACGGTCAGCACACGTTCGAGAGCATCCGCAAAACGACCGGAATCGATTTGATCGTGTGCACGACGGACCTCAACGAGCGCCGGGCGAGGTATTTCGATCCACAGAGCACGCCAGACGCCGACGTCGCGACGGTCATCAAGATGTCGTGCACGATCCCACTGTACTTCAACGCCATCGTGTACGAGGATCACGTGTTTGTGGACGGCGCGCTGTGCGACAACTTTCCGTACGAATTCGTCGCGGCGCGCGAAGGCATCGAGAACCCGCTCGGGTTGGTGTACGTGTACGACACGCAAACGGGGCCCGTCAAGAATCTCGAGCAGTACATTTCCGCTATGATTCACTGTGCGACGGAAAAGCAGTACATTCGCGATCGCGCAAACGTCTTGGCGCTGGATTGCGGCAGCGCCAAGATTTTCGATTTCAAGCAACCGAAAGTCATCAAACGATTGTTCAAGGCCGGGGTGTTACAGACGTACGATTGGGTCAAGAAAAACGCGTGAATTCGCCGTTTTTTCGCCGTCTCACACGGCGTCGATGTTCACGTCATCGTCCTCGAACACGATGCCGTCGTCGTCGTTTCCGTCTTCCCGGGCGACCTCGATCTTTATTTCACCGATGCGTTTCAGGTACGCGACCTCGTCTGTGTCGTACTTGGCGATGATGTCCGAAGCGTCGCCCGCCAAGTTTTCGCGCGCGGCGATCAGCACCCAATCGCCCTTGGACAGGTACACTCGTTTTTGCATGCTCCCTCGGATCTTACACATCACCTCGCCCGACTCGGTCTGCGCCATGACGCGGCAGTGACCGAGCATCTTGGTGATTTGCGCGTACGTCTGACCGTCTTCCGCGAACACGAGTGTGTTCTTCTTCGCGGTTTTCTTCATCGTTGCGAGTTGCGTTAACACGGTCGTTAAACTCATTTCAGGCGCCGCACCCCGAGGCCGTATTCTTTCGGGTCGTCATCGCCGTCCACTGGCGCGTAATGCCGCCGATGGAACTTCCAAAACTGTGGGTGTCCCATCCGGAAGTTTCTGGAGCCTTCGTGGACGTCGGCCTTGTACCAGAACACCACGTCTTCGATGTTGTTGGTTTGTTTGGTGTTGTCGAGCACGAGGACGCCGTAGTTTTCCGTGCACGCGGAAAACACGCGACAAAAGTCGTCGAAGCTCGGAAAGATGCCGAAGAACATCCGGTACAGGCGCTCGCGGTTTTGGTGAATGGTCTCGCGGCACGCAATCACGTAGTCGCAATTGCTTCGGATTTCCGGGGGGCCGAGGTCCGCGGGGTACTGCGCGGTCACGATCATGAAGATGTTCCAGTGCCGCCCGTTCATGAGCAGCTGCCGCATCACCTTTTCCTTCATGATGCGCTTGTCGTACATGAGGTCGTCCAGCACCACGAACACGCGCCCAGCCTGGCCCCGCTTCGCCAGTTTTTTCTGGCGCTCGACGAGCCTTTCGAGGGACCCCTTGTCAAATTCCGTGAACACGAAACTGTCGGGCACGAACTTGGAGTAGTAACTGTTGCCGTCCTCCGTTCCGGACATCACCAGACCCATCGGAATCGTGCGTTTGTTGTACATCACGTCCTTGACGAGGATCGATTTACCCGTGCCTCGCTTGCCGACGATGCCGACCACGCTCCCGTCACGGATCGTGGACGGATCGAATTTGCGAATGTTTAGGATCCCGGCACTCGACCGGCGCATTTTGCATGAACCCAACAGAAAAAAAGGGGCGTTTTTACGTCGGGGTCACGTCGCGATGCCGAGGAACTCCCGGCCGATCTTGGAACCGACGAACATGGCGGCCGTGCCCGCCAGCGAGACGAGCGCGTGCGGAACCCGCGCGAGGTCCATGTCGAGCAGCTGGAACACGTGGAGCAGTACCAGCGTCACGAACCCGAGCCAGAAGAGAGTGGTGTAGTACATTCACGGTTGTACACATTTTTTTTAAAATCCGTTTTTCCGGAAGGCCTTTGCGAAGGAAAATCGAAAGTGTCGATACGCCGCGGGGGCGGAGACCCCGAAAAAGGTGATTTTCCGGAGAGACCTTTGCGAAGGAAAATCGAAAGTGTCGATACGCCGCGGGGGCGGAGACCCCGAAAAAGGTGATTTTCCGGAGAGACCTTTGCGAAGGAAAATCGAAAGTGTCGATACGCCGCGGGGGCGGAGAATCCGTTTGACGAAATCACATATAATGCGCTTGGCCTTTTCGATGGTCCAGACGTTTGACGAAATCACATATAATGCGCTTGGCCTTTTCGATGGGTCGCGCTTCTTCACGGCATGGGAACTTATCCGACACGGCGTATCTTCGCGACCCGCCGAAGGAGACACGTCAGCCCCACCGGTCGTCGCGAGCGCGACTAGTTTAACCCAGAAAAAACCCCACCTAGACACATGCCCCCCACGACGTTCGACGACGTTGACGTGTTTTTCTTCATGCTGAACGTGTTTCTGAATATTTAAGAAACGCATCGGCGGTACACCCAAAATGATTCAAGACGTACTCGAACGGTGCTCCGACGCGGTGCTCGTGCTCGGAGACGGCACCGCGATCCCGTGCAGCCGCTTCGTGATCATGACGGAGTGCCCGGTGCTGCGAGTGATGATGGAGCTCGACCCGATGCCGCTCCGCGACGGCAAACACGTGATCCCCGTGGCCGACACGGGAAACATCAAGTACTCTCAATTTTGCGCGGTCGTCCACGGTGCAACGACCACGGCGTCGCTCTCGTTCGAAGACGCCGTGGCCGTGTTCGACGCCGCGAGGCGCCTCGGGGCCGAACAGGTGCAGTCGGACGCGCTGCGACGCGCGTGGAACGAGGCCCCCGACGTGACCGCCGCGATCGAGGCCGGGATCATGCCGGACCTCCTCCGAGAAGGCAAGGAAGGTCCAGACGGAACGGGGTCGGCGTTCGCGACCAAGGTCCTCGCCGCCGCCGCCGCGAACTTTCCGTTGTGGACCGATCTCGAGCGCGAGGTCCTGGACCACCTGCGGCACATGGCGGACGATCCTCGCATCGTCAAGCAGCTCGTGGCGCTGCAATACCACTACCCGGCGGCGTCCGTCGCGAAATGGCTGTTGACAAACGCACGGAATCCCGCCGAGGACGTGGTGCTGCGCATCACCACGGCGAATTCGCACCTGTACTGTCCGACCGAGACGCGACCGGTGTACAACGAAGCCATCCGGTGGTACAAGACCAAAGAGTCCTGGAATCAGGACTCGCGGCGCCTGCTGGAATCGTTCATGGAATCGACGGCGTGGAGCAATCAGATCCCGCTGGCGCTCGGAGGGGCCGGCGGGACGTACGTCGAGTTCGGGGACCTGCCCCGGACGTTCATGTCGATAGCGTTTCCCGCAAATAGGACGCACGGGAAAAAAACGATCCCGCTCGGCACGTGCATCCGTCTCCGCATGCCCAAGGGACTCGCGCTGTTTGGGTTCGAAGCGCACGCCGGGAGGATAGCCAGCCCGAACTTTCAGGTACGAGTCACCGCGTCCAGGAGGATGTCGTTTCTGAATCCGTTTTTCGAGGCGTGGTACTCGTTTTCGAACGTCGCGGCGGACCAGGGGTGGGTGGAGGCCGACGAGCCGGTGCTGCACCACGGATACGACACCATCAACACGGAACTCCTAAAAACGAGACAAGCGGCGTACATCAGGTTCGACGTGCGGTACGCCAAGACGAACGCGATGTCGAAACCGTTTGATTAAAAAAATGTACACAATGTAATAATGCTCACCGGCACCAAGATGCTCACGACGTCGATCCACGCCGCGTTTCTGTTCGCGCTCGTGTCGTCGCCTCTGACGTACTCGCTGACCCAAAAGATCTTCGGCAAGTTTTTCCAAGTGACGAGCTCCGGAGTTCCCACGCTCGCCGGCCTGCTGCTGCACACCGTCGTGTTCCTCCTGGTGACGTACCTGACGATGTGGATGCACCGCGGTATGGCCGGCACGTGTGGGTGTGGGTGCGGCGGTTACGGCAGGTGCGCGCGCATGTACAGTTACGAAGACGACATGGAAGACGACGGCATGGACGGTGAGTCGGACTTCGAGGACGACGACGCGGACTTCGAAGACGACGATTTCGAGGACGACGACGCGGACTTCGAGGACGACGAGGACGACATCATTTACGACAAGTCCCTAGACATGTTCGAGGACGAGCCCATCGAGGACATCGAGGCCCTCAAGATGGGGTTCACGGGCGACTGAATTTTTCGCCGAAATCGCGTTTGACGCAGAACGCGTTGCAATACGTAGAATACCGCAGTGATCCGTAATTTCTGTTTGCTTTCCGGGGGTCGACGATGAACTTTCCAGCGGCATCCTTCACCGTCAACTCCTCGAGGCCTCGCTTGTGAGACCACAACCCGGCGTGGTCGAGCAACACCGGATCGCACTTCGCCGGCTTGTTCGATCCGGACCGCACCGCGTTTTTGTTCACGCCGGCGTTCGCGGCGATTTCGGAGACCGTTTGCTTTCCGTTTGCGCGCACGAGCATGCTCCCGTTCTGCCGGTACCAATGGAAATCGGTACCGGGATCGACGAAACTCATGATCTTGTAGTACCCATCGGCACACGCCGTGCCAGGGTCGACGACGTACCCGTTTTTTCCGAGGTCTTCGAGCGTCCTCTTTCGGAGCGTGGCGCAATTCGTCAGGTCGTCCGTACGCTTCGACGTCTTGGCGAGTTCGCCCGGTTGGAGCTTGTCGTACCCGCCGTCCTTGTACACGCCGAGCGCGTACCCGTAGCAGTTGTTCCCGGTCACTCCTTCCGGAGACCCCCACACGAGGTCCGTGTACTCGTTCTCCGACCCCGACAACGGCAATTTTTTGGTCTCGGCGGGCGCTTTGGTCTTCGCGGGCGCTTTGGTCTTCGCGGGCGCTTTCTTCGGCGCTGCGGCTTTGGGTGCTTTGGGTGCTTTGGGTGCTTTCTTCGGCGCTGCGGCTTTGGGTGCTTTGGGTGCTTTGGGTGCTTTGCGTGCTCTGAGGTTTCCTTCTTTCTTTTTGGCATCGCGCGCGGATTTATGCGCTCTCGCGAGCGCGATCAGTTGTTTTTTTTTGTCTTCGACCCGTTTCGCCCTGGCCTCGGTCGCATTCATTTATCATCCCTCGCGAATTTATTTCAAATGCCAGCGCCGGAGGTCGTGCGCGCCAAGGCCAGGCGGCGCATCGCGGCGATCACGAACGACGACACCCTCGCCAAACACCTCGAGATCATGGCGTGGAACTCGACGATCGCGCACTGCAAACAGACCGAAATACCCGCGTACTGGGACAACCCGCGCTTCCCGTGGTGGTACACGCACAAAGTTCTCAGCGTAGAGCACAACCTCAAGACGAATGACCCGATTCTGGAACGCCTCAAAAACGGGTCGCTCGGTGTGCGGCAGTTTTTCGCGATGAAGCCGTGGGAACTTCGTCCTGACCTATGGGAAAGCGCGTTCGACGAGGCGGCGAAGAAGGAGCTCCGCCGGTCGGAGTACCACCCTGACCCTGCGACGGTCCCGGACGGCGCGTTCACGTGCGGCAAGTGTGGCTCGAAGAAGACGACGTACTACGAGATGCAGACACGAGCCGCCGACGAACCGATGACCCTGTTCATTCAGTGCGTGATGTGCCGCAAGCGTTGGAAGCAATAAAATCAAACGCATACCCTCTGCGGTGTAATCTCGATCCAAAAAACGTCGGAACTACCAGGGCCCTTTTTCCGTCCACGCACGCGTAATCGAAATCGGATTTGCACATCCCGACGAACACGGCCGCCTTGCGAATGCCGCTCGCCCGGTCGCCCGCGCGGATTTCCACGGCGCGGACGAAAGACAGGCACTCGGGCGGCGTCACCGCCGCGCGTTTCGATTCGATCATCTCGGCAGACGACGCGCACCCGACGTACACGACGAATTTCCGCCGACGTCTGCGATGGGCGATCGCGAGTTCGTACACCCACACCACGTTTTCCGCAGGGGCGACTTTAGATTTCCACGGCGACTTGCTCCAGAACCGAACGTATTCCGGATGCTGAAGTTCGACGCCGCGGGTTTCTCGGGGTTTTGTCATCATTTTCGACCGAATCACCTAATCACAGCTTAAATCTTTTTTTGTACGCGCTGATGGCCCCGCGGACCGTGGGTTTCTCCCACAGCACGTACCGACTCAGCGTGGCCGGGGTCGTGGGCGATCTCCAGCTTTCGGTCGCGGAATGTCTGGCGATGTACTGTTTCCGCTTTTCGAGCGCGAGCTTCGGATCCTTTTTGTGGTACAAGGTGTAGTCCCCGTACGTTCTGGCGCCAAAGTGCACGGTTTTCGTTTTTCCGTCGCCGAGATCGAACACGGCCATCAGCTTCTTTTCCTTCTTGGGGCTCTTGACGATCTTCAGGAGCTTGGTCATTCGTTCAGAAAACCACGGAAAATAAAATGAACCGGGATGTCAGACGGCCGCGAGCATCATGTACGCGGCCGGGATTTTGCCAGTGACGAGATTCGCAGATGGACGAACGATGTTTTTGCTCGGAAAGGATGCGCGAGACGCGACGTGGAGCGATTTCGGGGGCAAATGCGAGCGCGTGGACCGCAACGACCCGATGAACACGGCGACCAGGGAGTTCTACGAGGAAACACTGGGGTGCGTCGTCGCGCCCTGGGGGCTTCGCGCTCGCATGACCCCCGGTAATTGCGTGACGTTGCGCGGCGAAACGAAAAACGGCCACCCGTACTGGATGTACGTCATCGAAGTCCCGTTCGTCCGAAACGCGGACAAGTTGTTTTCCAAGTTTGTCGCGTTTCTGAAGCACAAGAACGCGTCGATCGCCGCGGAACTCGTGGAAAAAACGGAAATCCGGTGGATGGATTTTTCCGAGCTCATGGCCGTTCCGAAGAGACCGGCGTTTCGAACGACGGTCATGCGTCACCAAGGGGCGATCGCGCGAGTGTCGTCCGAACCGTGGAAATCCGTGTGCGAAGACTTTATACCAGACGCGACGAAGCGGTTTGGCACGTCGCCTCGCTAGTTTAACAAACCGCGTCAAACTGTCGGCGAAGTTTTCTCGCCACAGTGCAGAAAATGGCCGTGTCCATTCAGCGAGACGCTCCACAGTCGACCGTCAACGTCGCGGCCGGGGCGGGAGACGCCGGGCGGATCATGCTCACGGCGCCCACCCAGCGGCGCGCGATGTCCCCCCGCCCGGCGAAACAACACGACATGGTCGAAGAGGAAGACGTGGAAAAGATGGAGCAAGCGATGAACGATTTTGCCAACCAGGCGAAAATCCGGTCGGACGACGAATCGGAGGCGTCGTCGTACGGCGACGAGTACAGCGAACGTGACGACTACGGCGACGAAGGCGACGACGTCACGGAATCGTCGTTGGTCGCGGCCGATCCGGTGTACGCTCCCCCCCAGGTCGAACAGCCGAGCCCCGGGTTCCTGAGCATCGAAGACGAAAAAGCGGACATCATGTTTCGCCTCGAGCTGTTGCGGAAACAAGGCTTCGAGAGCCGCAAGTTCGGCGTGAAGCACGACATCCGCGAGATGCGCGCGGAACTCGCACGAATCAAGACGCACCTCGAACTGGAGCGGTCCCTGAAGTTTTCGCGCAAGGCCCTCGTGGGGATTGCGTCCGCACTGGAATTCCTGAACGACAAGGTCGACGTCCTGGACCTGGAACTCGACGGGTGGAGCGAGCAGATGCACCAAACCGTGTACACGCAAAAGGAGTACGACGACATCTTCGAGGAACTGTTCTTCAAGTACCGCGGCAAGATGAAGACGCCGCCCGAGATCCGACTCCTCATGGCCGTGGGCGGCTCTGCGCTGAGCTTCCACATCACGAATTCGATGATCAAGCGCGTCAACACGGTCAGCGCGCCACCGCCGCCGCAGATCTCGATGACACCGCCGGCCATGCAGCCCCCGCGCGCACCGCCCGGTGCCCCGATCAAGCCCCCCCAGCCTCAAGACCCCGTTCGTCGCGAAATGCGCCCGCCGGCGTTTGCGAGCGCGTTCGCTCCACAGTCCCAGACGGCGTTTGCCAACGCGTTCTCGCCCCCTAATCTCCCGCCGTTCGGGATCCCGGTCACCGCCCCGCCGGCGCCCACCCGCGTTTCAGACGCGCGCCCGGCAGCGCCGATTCAGCGCGCGCCGCCGTCCGCCACCGGCGACGACGATCGGCTGTCGGACGTCCCGAGCGAACTCGAGTCGCTTCCGTCCAGGATGTCGTCGCTGTCGCTGGACGACGTCAAGACGATCGAGATGACGACCAAGGGGAAGAACGGTAAAAAGGTGGAAAAGCGCGTCATCGAAATCTGATCTGAAGCGCGTCATCGAAATATTTTTTTTCGGATGCAAAGTAAATGTCGTACGCTACGATCGAAGAAGCATGGGGAGGCCTCGGACCGGCCCCCGAGGAGGAAACGCCGGTTCCCCGTATAGCGCCGGTTTCGCGCCCACGCCGGCGCGTGGCCAAGCCGCGGCCCAAGCCACGGCCACGGGGCCCCAAACCGGTCGTGATTCACGGTCAAGACCCCCCGATGTTTCGCGATGGTCAAGCGTTCGTTCAGGCAGTGTACGCCAAGTACGGGGTCGGTGGCATAAAAGAACTCCTGGGCAAGGACATTTCGTCGCGCCTGTGCGGGCATCGTCGCAAAAATGCTCGCAAAGACGATCTGTGGTCGCTCCACGGCCCCATGACATTCGAAAAGACGCTGCTGATTCTCGCCGTGTTGTTCGGCGGCGCGATGGTGCTCAATGCACTGTTCAAGCCGAGCAGCGTCGGCGGGTCGCCTCCCCCGTGGTAATCAAAAATCAAACGCAAACGCACACCTCCCGTTTTTGAACACGATCCAATTGACGCACGACGCGAACAACTTTACCTTCAACGGCGCTGTCTGCTCGTCGTTTAAAGTAAACCGAAACGTCGCATTCGGGGTCGTCGAAAAATTCAGCGCCCCGTTGGGTTGCCACGACGACGCGCGGAGCGCAAACGAAAAACCAAACACGTTGGTCGGCTCGGAACGGTCGAACTTGTCGTACGTCTGCTGTAGCGAAAAGTACGTTCCGGGTCTCGGCTCGAATTGCTGTTCGCTGCCGACCATCAAGGTCGCGGACGACACGACGTCGAGGTACGTGAAATAGTCCTGGTACGATTCCTCGTATGCCACCCCCGCAAAATACTTGACGGGCATGTTGAGCTCCCTGAGATCCACGACGACGTTGGATATCGGCACGATACCCTCGGTGGTGGACAAATACGACACCTGGTCCACGTCCTGAACGACGTCGATGAGGTACGTCGCGGCGTCGTTTGCCACTCTGGAGCGCTCGATCGTGTCCAGGTACACGTTATCCACCAACAAGCCGGCGGTCGCCGTGTTCATCGGGGGCAGGGACGCGCCGGCCGGAAGGATCACGCACCGGTCGAGTCGTTCGACGTCGATGTCAACCGTCACGTCCACGTGCGTGTCGAGGCACACGGCCGGCAGGAATTGCTGGCGCCCCGAAAAGGTCTTGCAGCACGCAAACTTGAGCGGGACGTACAGTTCGTGCGTCTGGTCGGTGGCCAGTGTCGTGCCGCGACCGATCATGGCGTCGAGACCCGTCGTTTTTGCTGAAGTCGCGAAGAGTTTGTCTTCGATGTCGTACCAGAGGCGCTCGTGCGTCTGGACGACGACGTCGCCTATGCGAAGCCTCAGTCTGGACAACAACACGTACCCTATGGCGTCCACCCACCTTCCACCGGAAATTCCGAGATTCGGCAACACGACGCGTAACGTCATGCTGCCGAGGAGGTCGCCGTGCTTTCCGACGACGCACGTGTTCGTTGCGCCAAACGTGAGCGTGGGCCCCCCGAACGTTTCCTCGAAGCACTCGACCGCAAAATTGGTGTGACGCTTGTACGCGGTCCTGAAAAACGTCATCTGCGGGTTCAGACTCAGAAACCTGTCCTGTGGACCGATCGACATCAATTGAGCGACCGTCCCCTGGTTCATCGATCCCTCGATGCGCGGAACTCCCTCGCCCGGTTTCGTCACGACGTACGGAGAAACGACGTCCGGGATCTCGGGCGTCACGAATTCCATCGAGTGCACGTTCGTCGGACCCGTCTTCGAGATGTCCACGAATTTTCCGTCGTGGCCGTGCAACGCCGGGGCGAACATTTATCTCACCATGGATTTTTTACACCGCCCAACGCCGCAGACGCACGCCGCGGAACCTCCGCCGCCCCGTCTTGGTCGTCTTGGTCGTCTTGGGCCTGGACGTCTTGGGCGTCTTGGTCGTCTTGGGCGTCTTGGGCCTGGACGTCTTGGGCGTCTTGGGCGTCTTGGGCGTCTTGGACGTCGTCTTGGACGTCTTCGAGGGCTTCCCGGGCCGTGTACCGGGTACCGTTTTCCATGGTTTCATAGGAGGCTTTGCCGGCGGTTTCGCGGGCGTCGTCGTCGCCGCGGGCGGTTTCACGGGCGTCGTCGTCGCCGCGGGCGGTTTCGCGGGCGTCGTCGTCGCCGCGGGCGGTTTCGCGGGCGGTTTCGAAGCGCGCAGTTCCTTTAGCGCGGCATTCCGCATCTCTACGTGTTTTTGGAACGCGTTTTTCGAACCGCCACGATTCGGGTGCAGAGTCAACGACATCTTTCTGAACTTCTTCTGCACGTCGCGCTCGGACGGTGTGTGAGAGCTCGAAAACCCAAAGTGCTTTCTCCACCCGGAGCCGTGAGTCGTCTGGGTGCTCGGGGTCGCGCTCGGGCGGCTCGGGGTGCTCGGGCGGCTCGGACCCGCGCTACTCGCGCTCGGGCGGCTCGGGGTCGGGATACTCGCGCTCGGGCGGCTCGGGGCCGGGCTACCCGCGCTCGGGCGGCTCGGGGTGGGCATG
>JACCDW010508555.1_pt1 | contig 29775 bp, 25 predicted proteins | sample 7449781 | NCBI WGS metagenome assembly JACCDW01 (sample SAMN15323449, study PRJNA562643) | freshwater metagenome | isolation source: river surface water | place: USA:Blue River Watershed | collected 2017-08-18
CTAGTGTTGCAATTGAAGAATTGTGGAAGACGCTCATCCCGTTCTCTGACTATGCCTTCAATCGAGCACATAGCGCGGGCTATGGTGTCGTTTCATTCTGGACCGCCTATTTGAAAGCCAATTTCCCAACTGAATATATGGCTGCACTTCTCACCAGCGTGCGCGACGATAAAGATAAATCTGCGCTGTATCTCAATGAATGCCGACGGATGGGCATCAAAGTTCTTCCACCTGATGTCAACGATTCCAATGGCGAATACACACCAAAAGGAACTGATATTCGCTTTGGGCTCGCAGCTATTCGCAATGTTGGCGAAAACGTTGTCGCATCAATCGCCCGCAATCGAACTGAGAAAGGTCGCTACCAATCCTTCGGTGATTTTCTTGCCAAGGTTGATGTCCAAGTCTGCAATAAGAAGACCATCGAGTCTCTGATCAAGGCAGGTGCCTTTGACTCATTGGGACACTCCCGTAAAGGTTTGATGGGTATTTACCTCGAAGCAATTGATTCAGTTATGGAGACCAAGCGCGCAGAATCAATCGGCCAATTCGATCTCTTTGGCGGCAATGGTCTTAATGTAAGTGCTGGTATCTCAGGAATTGCACTTGATATCGATAGCGCTGAATGGGAGAAGCCATTATTGCTCTCGTATGAACGTGAAATGTTAGGGCTCTATGTTTCTGATCATCCATTGCTGGGAGTAGAGCACGTACTTCGAGGCGCTACCGATATTTCGATAAGTCAGATATTCGATGACGGTGTTGGGCACGAACAGGTCGTTACTATCGCTGGACTTATCACGAGTGTTCAGAGAAAAGTGAGTCGCCAAGGTCAACCTTGGGCGATTGTTACTATTGAAGATCTAGAGGGTGGCGTTGATGTTCGATTCTTCTCAAATTCCTATCAACAGCACGCGCTCAACTTGATTGAAGATCGAATTGTTGTGGTGCGCGGAAGAATTGATAAAAAAGATGAGACTCCACAAGTCACGGCAATTGATCTGTCAATTCCCGATATCAACCAGGCTCCTATCGGGCCTTTTGTTATAAAGCTTGAAGCTGAGCGTTGCACACCTCCTATTGTTGATCGAATGAAGGAGATCCTTCGTTCGCATCCAGGAACGAGAGAAGTTCATTTGAAGATTGAAGGCGGAATTAAGAACACAGTTCTCCGACTTGATGATGGTTTGAAGATTACTGCCTCGCCGAGTTTAAGCGCAGATCTGAAGTCAATTCTTGGTCCTGACTGCCTCGTTTAATTAGCCGACCTATTTTTCATCGCTCCTTTAGACTTAGGCAGTGGCTGGTTCAGAATTGATGCGCATCGTTGATCTGCGTGATCGTCGACTCTCTAAACGCGAATATCAATCTTTACTCCCACGCGCAGAGATGGACATTGATAGTGCACTTATTGCGATAGAACCGATACTTACAGCGGTCAAAGATGGAAACGAATCCACACTGCAAAACTTAAGTCTCAAATTTGATGGTGTTGCTCCAGCTCAATTGCAGGTTCCGAAAGAAGTTATCGATGATGCACTTGAGTCCCTGGATCCTTCACTCACGGCTGTAATCCGGGAAGCGATACGTCGAGTGCGTGTTGTCCACCGCGACCAAGTGAGAGGAGTTACGACCTCTCGTGTGGTTGATGGCGGAGAGGTGACAGAGAAGTGGATTCCTGTTGATCGCGTTGGGCTCTACGTGCCTGGTGGCAGAGCTGTTTATCCCAGCTCAGTAATTATGAATGTTGTGCCCGCCCAAATCGCTGGAGTCACAAGTATTGCGATTGCAACACCCCCGCAAGTTGATAACGATGGTTGGCCCAACAAGACGATACTTGCAACGTGTGCACTCCTAGGTGTCCATGAAATTTATGCCATGGGCGGCGCACAAGCGATCGCTGCTTTTGCCTACGGAGTACGAAATGGCAAAGAGGAAATTCTTGCTCCGGTAGACCTTGTCACGGGCCCAGGAAACATTTACGTTGCAGCTGCGAAACGAGCGTTGCGAGGAAAAATAGGAATTGATTCTGAAGCAGGGCCAACGGAGATTGCAATTGTTGCCGATGAAAGCGCAGTCGCTCGCGACGTTGCAGCAGATCTGATTAGCCAGGCGGAACATGACACAATTGCAGCAGCGATTCTCATTACTGACTCAACTACTTTGGCAAGTTCAGTACAGAGAGAAGTGACAGTACGCTCCCAATCCACCAAGCACTCAGCGCGAATTACTGAAGCGTTACAGGGTATTCAGTCAGCGATCGTTCTAACAGATAACCTCGAGCAATCAATCGATGTTGCAAATGCCTATGCTGCTGAACATCTTGAACTTCTGGTGCGTGATCCCAAGGCGGCGAGCATGAAGATACGCAATGCTGGTGCAGTCTTTCTTGGAAGGTTTGCTCCGGTTTCACTGGGGGATTACTTGGCAGGCTCAAATCATGTTCTTCCTACTGGCGGCTGTGCTTGCCACTCCAGCGGACTCTCAGTTCAGACTTTTCTACGAGGATTACATTTCATTTCTTACAGTGAACGTGCACTGCGTGAAATTGCCTCGAGTGTCATCTCATTTGCAAATGCCGAGGACCTTCCCGCCCATGGTGAAGCCATTGCGGTTCGCTTTGAGGACGGAGAGAAGCAATGAATTCTCGTTGGCCCACATGGCTACAAATCAATGACAACCTCAAGGATCTCACTCCTTATGGAGCACCCCAGATTTCGGCAGCGGCGCGTTTGAACACTAATGAAAACCCATATTCGCTAGATCAGGAATTGCAGAACGCCATCGCTCGCAAAATCACAGAGCAGCTGGCACATCTCAATCGTTACCCCGACAGAGATGCTATTGAACTCCGAGAGATGCTGGCTAATTTTGTTAACCAAAGTTCGGGAACAACTTTAACTGTTGAGAATATTTGGGCTGCAAATGGTTCCAATGAGATTCTTCAAAGTATCGCTCTGGCATTCAAAGGTGATGCGCTGGGATTTGAACCCTCGTACTCAATGCATCCATTGATTTCTCGCGCAGTTGGCAAGAGATGGATTTCGGTACCACGTAGTTCGGACTTTGCAATTGATCTGAGCGCTGCGAAGACTGCGATTCACTCTCAGAAGCCTGGAATCGTCTTCGTCACTACTCCGAATAACCCCACTGGTGGAACCACACAATTAGATGTTCTCAAAGAAATCGCCGCCACCGCGCAGGGTGTAAATGCGCTACTTGTGGTGGATGAGGCTTACGCAGAATTCTCAAGCGAGATTTCTGCGGTAACGGTAATCAATCAATTTCCAAATGTGATTGTCTCCAGAACTATGAGCAAGGCATTTGCCTTCGCTGGTGCTCGCCTTGGATATCTGGTTGCAAACCCCATCATCGTCGATGCCATGTTATTGATTCGCTTGCCTTATCACTTAAGTTATCTAACTCAGGCGGCGGCACGTGCAGCGTTGAGCCAACAAGCCAGACTTAAGGTTGATGTGGAAAGGATTAAAAAGTCTCGAGAATTGATGACAAAGGCCTTGGAGTCACTTGGACTTGGCGTCATCCCATCAACTGCAAACTTCCTCCTTTTTACAGGCTTCAAACAAAGCTCTGAAGAACTATGGCAGGAGCTTGTGAAGCGAGACGTACTCATCCGAGATGTTGGAATATCAGGCCATCTTCGAGTCACCGTTGGCACGGACGAGGAGAACCAGGCGTTTATTAGCGCCTTACGTTCTATTCTTTAAACTTGGTCGCCACGAATTCTCTTCATAGGGGATAATTTGGGCATGAGTAATCCACGTTCTGCACGGGTTGAGCGAACCACCAAAGAGTCAAGCGTCCTTGTCGAATTGAAGTTGGATGGCACCGGTGTCATTAATGTGAGCACGGGCGTTCCATTCTTTGACCACATGATTTCGCAACTCGGCAAGCATTCAGGTTTTGATCTCACTGTGAAAACTACCGGGGATATTGATGTGGATTCACATCACACCGTAGAAGATACGTCGCTAGCTTTTGGGCAGGCGCTTCGTGAGGCGCTGGGAGATAAATCTGGCATACGTCGTTTTGGAAATGCACTTGTTCCGCTCGACGAAGTTCTCGTGCAATCTGCGGTTGATCTTTCTGGTCGTCCCTACCTCGTTCACCGTCAACCTGAAATCGTGGAGTTGATTGGAACTTTTGATACAACCCTTGGCAGACATATCTGGGAATCTATCGTTGCAGAAGCTCGTATTGGACTTCACATTCGAGTACTTGAAGGTAGAAATGCGCACCATGTTTTGGAAGCACAATTCAAAGCAGTCGCCCAATCATTTAAAGATGCAGTAGCCCTCGATGCTCGAACCGCAGGAATTCCTTCCACGAAGGGTGTTCTTTGATAGCCATTCTTGATTATGGCTCTGGCAATCTGCGTTCTGCTCAACGTGCGTGTGAAGAAACCGGTCAACAAGTAATTGTTACCTCAGATTACGAAATTGCTCTAAGGGCAGACGGATTAGTTGTTCCTGGCGTGGGCGCATTCGGTGCGTGTATGGCTGGCTTGCGAGAAGTTAAAGGTGATGTACTCATTCACCAGAGAATTAAAGAGAAAAAGAAAGTTCTTGGAATCTGTGTGGGTATGCAAATTCTCTTCCAATCAAGCGCTGAAGCATTCTCTGGCAATGAACCGCTAGGAATAGGCGTATTCCCTGGTAGGGTCACAAAACTTTCGGCTCCCATTACTCCACAAATTGGATGGAATACGGTTTCCGCACCGGCTGATAGCACTCTGTTTAAGGGTATAGATAAAGAACGCTTTTATTTTGTTCACTCATATGCTGCGACAGAGAAGGTTCCGAACGCACTTAATGCTGAAGCGGAATATGGCTCAAGGTTTCTAGCGGCGGTCGAGAGTGAGACAGTTACTGCTGTGCAATTTCATCCAGAGAAGAGTGGCAGGGCAGGACTTCAGCTCATTAGGAATTGGTCGGAAGCGCTGTGAAACCACTTATTCTTCTGCCTGCAGTTGATGTGCGCGAGGGTCAGGCTGTTCGCTTAGTGCAAGGTCAATTGCTGCATCAAACCAATTATGGATCGCCACTTGATGCAGCCTTAGATTTTCAAAACGCTGGAGCAGAATGGATTCATCTAGTGGATCTAGATGCCGCCTTTGGCACAGGTTCAAATCACGAACTTCTCGCAGAGGTAATAGGCAAGCTCGATATAAAAGTTGAGTTATCTGGCGGCATCCGAGATGAAGAAACTTTGACTCGGGCACTTGCCACAGGTTGCGAGCGAATCAATCTTGGAACCGCGGCTCTCGAGGATCCCAACTGGACCGCAACAGTCATTTCTCGCTTCGGCGATCAAATTGCAGTAGGACTTGATGTTCGTGGACAAACGTTGGCGGCGCGAGGCTGGACGCGCGAGGGCGGGGATTTATTTGAAACTTTATCAAGACTCGATCGTGATGGATGTTCACGTTATGTCGTTACAGATGTCAACAAGGATGGAACGTTGCAAGGTCCAAACCTCAATCTTTTACAGGAAGTGTGTGCCGCTACAGATAAGCCCATCATTGCTTCAGGAGGAGTTTCAACACTCGACGATTTGAAAGCATTGAGAAATCTCTCCGAATTGGGGGTAGAGGGTGCAATCGTTGGCAAGGCGCTCTATGCCGGAGCCTTCACTCTTGAGGATGCTCTTGAGGTTTCACAGTCATGACTCTCGCCACTCGAATTATTCCCTGCCTCGATGTAGCCAATGGTCGCGTTGTCAAAGGAATCAACTTTCTTAACCTGGTAGATGCCGGCGATCCGGTCGAAATGGCAACAATCTATAGCGCGGAAGGCGCGGATGAGATCACATTTTTAGATATTACGGCGAGCTCTGAAGGTAGAGGCACAACCCTTGATGTTGTTCGTAAGACTGCCGATTCTGTCTTCATTCCTCTCACTGTCGGTGGTGGAATTTCATCCATCAGTGACGTTAATCAACTCCTACGTGCTGGAGCAGATAAAGTCTCAGTCAACACTGCAGCAATCAAGAACCCAATTTTAATAAACGAGATAAGTGAAAGATTTGGTTCGCAAGTTCTGGTTATCTCCATTGATGCAAGGCGGGGGAGAACTGCATCAGGTTTTGAAGTGACTACGCATGGTGGGCGGACTTCAACCGGAATTGATGCACTAACTTGGATTGAGGAGTGTGTTTCTCGCGGCGTAGGTGAGATCTTGCTGAACTCTATGGACATGGATGGAACGCGGGCAGGGTATGACCTTGAACTTATCCGTAAAGTCCGCCAAGTTTCACCGATTCCTATTATCGCAAGTGGTGGAGCGGGGGATATCGATGATTTTGGACGCGCCATTGAATCTGGAGCCGATGCGCTCTTGGCTGCGAGCGTCTTTCATTTCGGAATCTATCGCATCAACCAGATCAAGAGTGATCTCCACCGTAAAGGTTTTACAGTGCGGGCAGTCGAATCAATGAGCGAGAATTAGAACTATGTCAGCTGAGATTTTTGCCCACCTATCAAGCCCTGAGGCTCTACTACCTGCGATAGTTCAAGATGCGCAATCTAAAGAAGTTTTAATGTTGGCGTGGGTAAATTCCGAGGCTTTAAAGAAGACCATTGAAACTCGGCGCGCAACTTTTTGGAGTAGAAGTCGTAATCAACTATGGACCAAGGGCGAAACTTCAGGAAATTTGCAAGAAATTGTGAATATAAGTTTCGATTGCGATGCCGATTCACTTCTCTTTTCAGTACAAAGCCATGGTCCGGCATGCCATACCGGCGAGAGAACCTGTTTCTATCGGCAGATTGATCTTTCATAATGAAACCGATTTCCATCGAGGAATTCCGCGCATTCGCTCGCGAATTCAATGTAGTTCCCGTAGCTGAAAGTTTCTTGGCTGATAATGAAACTCCATTGACTTTGTATTCAAAGTTATCTGCAAGTGAAGAGAACACCTTCTTATTAGAGTCAGCCGAGCATGGCGGTGCTTGGTCGCGCTATTCATTTATCGGAGTCTCAAGTGAGGCCACTTTGACCGAGAGAGAAGGTCTCGCTTATTGGTTAGGAACAATGCCAGCTGGCGCTCCCGTCGGCATTGATCCTCTTGAAGCCCTAAAGATTGCGAGTAAGCATCTGCGTTCACCAAAAATTGAAGGTTTGCCCCCTCTAACTGGAGGACTTGTTGGTTATATGGGCTATGACGCAGTTCGTCGTTTAGAGAAACTTCCAGCTACTGCTCCTGATCACATGAATCTTCCTGAAATTGCATTTATGTTAACTACTGATCTTGCGGTCTATGACCATCTGCAAGGAACTGTCACGCTTATTGCTAATGCGATTAATTGGGATGGATCTAATGAGCGAGTTGATCAGGCCTATTCATTTGCCCTTTCTCGCCTCAAGAAGATGAGAGATTCACTGCGGACAAGTATTCCAAGCACTGTTGCACTGATTGGTGAAAAACCAGCTCCGGAATTTACAAGAAATTTCACAACATCTAAGTTCTTGGAAGGTATTGAATCCGTTAAAGAGGAGATTCGCAGCGGGGAAGCATTCCAAGTCGTCCTTTCTCAACGATTCTCGATGCCATGTCCGGCTGATCCACTTGATGTCTATCGCATGCTCCGCCTTCACAACCCGAGTCCATACATGTATCTCTTTAGATTTGCTAATGGATTATCAGTGGTTGGATCATCTCCAGAAGCGCTCGTAAAAGTGACTGGTCGCGAAGTCCTTGTGCATCCGATTGCAGGGACTCGGAAGCGTTCGAGCAATCCCGAAGAGGATCACCGTCTCGGAGAGGAACTACTCGCAGATCCAAAAGAACGCGCAGAGCATCTCATGCTTGTGGATTTAGGCAGAAATGATTTAGGAAGAGTCTGTGCTCCGGGAACTGTAAACGTTGTTGAGTTCATGCATTTAGAGCGATATTCCCATGTGATGCATATTGTTTCGACAGTTATTGGTGAACTAGCGAGCGAAAATAGCCCCGTTGATGCGCTTTACGCAGTCTTTCCAGCCGGAACTTTATCGGGAGCTCCAAAACCAAGAGCTATGGAAATTATTGAAAACCTCGAACCATCGCGCCGCGGAATCTATGGTGGTGCAATTGGTTATGTGGATTTCACAGGCAACCTCGATACATGTATTGCCATTCGCACCGCAGTAATTAAAGATGAAACGGCGTATGTACAAGCCGGAGCAGGCATAGTGGCTGATTCAATTCCAGAAAGCGAAAATGAAGAATGTCTAAATAAGGCAGCAGCGGTACTTGGAGCAATTGCCGCTGCTAACGCGCTTCAGTCGCTTGTGAAGAGCTGACATGAGCGTTCTGGATTCAATCATTGCTGGAGTTCTTGAAGATCAGAAATCTCGTCAACTTTCGCACATAGAGTTGGAAGATCGCATCGCAAGCATCGGTTCAGTTCGCGACCCACTGCAAACTCTTAAGAAGTATCCACTCTCTGTTATCGCCGAAGTCAAAAGATCCTCTCCATCAAAGGGCGCGCTGGCCGAAATTTCTGATCCATCTCAGTTAGCTGAGCTATACGAAAAAGGGGGAGCCTCAGTCATTAGTGTGCTGACTGAGCGCCGAAGATTCGGTGGTTCACTACAAGACTTTGTTGACGTTCGTTCACGTGTATCGATTCCTATGTTGCGCAAAGACTTTATCGTCAACGAGTACTTGGTTCGAGAGTCTCGTGCTTATGGAGCTGATTTACTTCTGCTCATAGTTGCAGCGCTCGATGACGTTCAACTTCAAGATTTTTATAGCCTGGCTCAAGAGTTAGGAATGAAAGTTCTTGTTGAAGTTCATGATGCTGAAGAACTTGAGCGAGCAATGAGAATTAACCCAGAAATAATCGGCGTAAATGCTCGTAACCTCAAAACCTTAGAGATTGACCTCAAGAACTTTGGCTCCCTTCTCCCACAAATTCCCCCTCATATCTATCGCATTGCCGAATCGGGAATTGCCTCAATTGATGATGTGAAGCTTGCAACGGAATCGGGGGCTAACGCCATTCTCGTAGGGGAGACATTGGTGAAATCAGGCGATCCAGCTGTGACCATTGCCGAGTTTCTCAGCGTGAAGAATTCTTGAGTGTCGGAAATAGATTAGTAAAAGTAGACTCTATAAATGGAACAGAAATCGATCCTCGGGCACTTTGGTCCTTATGGCGGTCGTTTTGTTCCTGAAGCATTGATTCAGGCGCTCGATGAACTTGATAGCGCCCATAAAGCGGCGCTCGTAGATTCAGAATTTCAACGAGAACTTGACGTGCTCCATCGCACTTACACAGGTCGCCCTTCCATCATCACCGAAGCTCCCCGTTTTGCTGCTCATGCTGGGGGAGCTCGAATTTTGCTCAAGCGAGAAGATCTCAATCACACCGGTAGTCACAAAATTAATAACGTACTGGGACAAGCACTTCTGACAAAACGGATGGGAAAGAAACGTATCATCGCAGAAACAGGAGCGGGACAACATGGTGTTGCGTCAGCAACCGCCGCCGCTTTGCTCGGCTTAGAGTGCGTTGTTTACATGGGTGAAGAAGATACAAAACGTCAATCACTCAATGTTGCTCGAATGAAATTGTTAGGCGCAAGCGTTGTGCCCGTCACAACTGGCTCACGCACTTTGAAAGATGCCATCAACGAAGCAATGCGTGATTGGGTTACAAATGTTGAAACAACTCACTATTTACTTGGCACAGTTGCCGGACCCCATCCTTTCCCAACGATGGTCCGTGACTTCCATCGAATTATTGGGGTAGAAGCGCGCGCACAAGTTTTGGAGTTAACGGGACGTTTGCCTGATGCAGTACTGGCTTGCGTTGGCGGTGGTTCAAATGCAATCGGAATCTTCCACCCCTTTATTGAGGATGCATCAGTCCGATTAATTGGTCTAGAAGCTGGTGGAAGTGGAGTCGAAACCGGTAAGCATGCTGCCACAATTGTTGGTGGGACACCTGGAGTCCTGCATGGAACGCGCTCATATGTTCTCCAAGATGAGAACGGACAAACTGTTGAATCTCATTCAATTTCTGCAGGTTTGGATTATCCCGGCGTCGGACCGGAACATGCCTATTTACATGACATAGGTCGCGCGGAGTATCGAGCAATTACTGATGATCAAGCGATGCATGCATTTGCACTTCTCTCACAGACGGAGGGGATAATTCCTGCAATTGAAACGGCACATGCGCTAGCTGGTGCGCTTCAAGTTGGAAACGAATTGGGTGAAGATGCAATCTTGCTCATCAATCTTTCAGGCCGTGGCGACAAAGATGTTCAAACTGCAGCTCAGTACTTTGGAATCCCGCTTTAGAACGCCCCTGATCTATGAAAAGTCTTAAAGAAGTATTCGAACGCGCCAAGAGTGAGAATCGAGCTGCGCTAATCGGATACATGCCAGCAGGTTTTCCTACTAGCGAATTGTCTGCACGTCTGATTAATGCAATGGTTGATGGTGGCGTAGATATAGTCGAAGTTGGATTCCCTTACAGCGATCCAGTCATGGACGGCCCCGTTATTCAACAAGCTGCAGAAACATCTTTGAGAAACGGCACAAGCGCGCAGGATGTTTTGAATCTAGTTTCGCAAATTAAAGCACCAGCCCTAGTAATGTCATATTGGAATCCCATCGAACGATTTGGAGTCGAGAACTTTGCACGAGGACTCTCACATGCTGGTGGAGTTGGAGTCATTACGCCCGATCTCACTATCGAAGAGTCGGCCGAATGGATAACCACGACTAACCATCACAGTATCAATCGCATATATGTGGTTGCGCCAAGTACTTCAGATGCACGATTAGCGGAAGTAACCAGGGCGTGTTCTGGATTTGTATATGCAGCAAGTCTGATGGGCGTTACAGGAGCGCGAAATTCTGTTTCAGGATCTGCAAGTGAACTAGTTGCACGAATTAGAAGGGTCACGCAACTTCCTATTGCAGTCGGGTTGGGCGTTTCTAATGCAGAGCAAGCCAACCAGGTCGCTTCTTACGCAGATGGCGTCATTGTTGGCTCAGCATTTATTAAGTTAGTTTTGGAGTCGAATTCCGATGATGACTCAATCGCCCGAGTCAGAACCCTGGCTGAGCAACTCTCAGAGGGTGTCCGCCGCTCATAGTCTTTGCACTCGCTGGACTCTCGCAATTGTCGAAATGTCTGAATGGGTAGTCGTGGTTTAGACTTCTGGCACGGCCAAGTCATGGTGCCGAAGCAGAATTAAGAATTAAGGGATACAAAGGAGTTGCTGTGCCAAAGGAACCTCGCCAAAGAGATAGCCGCGGATCCAAGAAATCGGGCGATACCGTCACTCGGAACATTGTGATTGGAATGGTGGCGCTCGTAGTTCTTTCTGGCGTGATTTTTACCGTTCTCGATAAACGTTCAGGTTCAGAAACTGCTCTTCCAGCTTCGATCGAGAGCATTGATTCTTCCCAAAATGGCGCCCCCCTCAAGGGTGCAGTACTCCCAGAAAACGATTATGGGATTACCTTCAATGTCGACGCGCCACTATCAATCAACATCTGGGAAGACTTCCAATGCCCCTTCTGCAAGTTCTTTGAAGATGAGATGGATGAATACATTGAAGGACTTATAAGAAATCAAGAAGCAAAAGTTACGTACCACATGACCTCTTTCCTCGGTATGGAGTCAAAGCGCGCAACTAATGCGGCGTATTGTGCAGCAGATGAAGGCCGCTTTATTGAATTCCATAAAGCCATCTACGCCGTTCAGGGCGCAGAAAACAGTGGCATTTTCTCAAATAAGAATTTGGTAGAAATTGGAAAGCGATTAGGAATAACGAGTCCCACCTTTGAAAGTTGCGTAAATGAAAACAAATATGGAGACAATGTAGATAAGGTCTATAAATCTATGGCCAAGAACAAAGTAGAGGGAACTCCAACCGTATTTATCAACGGCAAGCCTTGGAGCCGTAGCGGTTCCGAATTCAAGCTTGATGAGTTTAAGGCGGCGGTTGAAGCAGCGAAGCAGTGATTATCGCTTCTATACCTTCACCCGCGCAATCTCAGATTGAGATTGGTCCGCTGACCTTTCATTTCTATGCACTTTGCATCATCGCTGGAATTATTGCCGCCGTATTTATAGGAAATCAACGTTACGTTGCTTTGGGAGGTAAACCCGGAGTTGTCAGTGATATTGCAGTAATCGCAGTTCCCTCAGGAATCATTGGGGGCCGCATCTATCACGTGATTACTTCTCCGCAACAGTATTTTGGAGCAAATGGAAATTGGGTTGAAGCGTTTTACATCTGGCAAGGTGGTTTAGGAATTTGGGGTGCAATTTCTCTGGGATTTGCTGGGGCATATCTTGCGTATCGGCGAAGTTCACGCACAGAACAAATTCCATTTGCACGATTTGCAGATGCGCTAGCACCGGGACTTCTGATTGCCCAAGCAATTGGTCGATGGGGAAATTGGTTCAATAAAGAGTTGTTTGGAAGACCGCTTGATGCACCATGGGGTCTGGAGATTCCTATTCAATATAGACCTATCGGATATTCATCGAGCCAGACTTTCCATCCCGTCTTTCTCTATGAATCAATCTGGTGCACTTTTGTTGCAATTCTCTTAGTCACGTACTTCAAGCGCAGAAATCTTGCGGCAGGATCAATATTTGCACTGTATGTTGCGCTCTATTCTCTGGGTCGAGGCGTTATCGAGAGTATTCGCATCGATGAGGCAAACGAGATTTTGGGTTTGAGACTCAATATTTGGACAAGCGCGCTTCTCGTCGTAGGTTCCGTCATGTATTTGCGTAATCTCAACCTCAAAACCCGTTCTGCCATAGAATGACGATATGGGATTAGCAGAAATTCATAAGCGCAACGAGAATCATCGTTCGCATCGCGCCGGTTGGCTTAGGGCCGCTGTGCTGGGAGTGAATGATGGTTTGGTCTCGACCGCATCTCTTATGATTGGTGTTGTTTCTGCTCAGAGGAATGATTTTGTTGTGACCGCTGGCCTCGCCGGAATCGCTGCAGGCGCCATGTCAATGGCAGTCGGCGAATATGTCTCTGTCCGTTCTCAAAACGATATTGAAGAATCTGATAAGCAATTAGAGATTGAACACTTGGCAATTGATCCAGCAGGAGAGCTAGAAGAATTAACTCAGATTTATCAAGAGCGAGGGATCTCTCGCGCGACCGCCGAAAAAGTTGCACAAGAACTCCATGCTTACGATGCGTTGGGCGCCCATCTACGAGATGAGCTTGGCCAACATGAGACGAACAAGGCTCGACCTCTTCAAGCCGCATTTGCTTCGGCAATCAGTTTTACAGCAGGTGGGGCGATTCCGCTTCTGGGAGCGCTCGCTCCGAGTCTCGGCCAAAAAGCATTTTCTATCGTGGGAATTACTTTTGTCGGTTTAGTTATCGCTGGAATCATCAGTGCGAAAACGGCAGGCTCCAGCATGCTTCGCACAACTGGTCGGATTGTCTTGGGCGGAGCACTTGGCATGGCAATCACAGCGATCGTCGGGCAAGTTGCGCATATTTCTGGCATTTAGTTCTCCCAAAACACCTACTTCTTGGTAGATTTCTTTCCTTATTCGGGCCATTGCCGTCCCACTTCCACTCTTCAGAAAAAAAACAGGGGCGATTCTGTGGCTTTATTCTCGGCAATCCCGCAGGCTCAGGGTCTATACAACCCTGCCCATGAACATGACGCATGCGGCGTTGCGATGGTCGCCACTCTCAATAGAAATGCAACACATGAAATTGTTCAACAAGGTTTGACTGCACTTCGCAATCTCGAGCACCGTGGCGCATCTGGAGCTGAAGTCAACAGCGGAGATGGCGCAGGCATTCTCACCAGAATTCCCGATCAATTCTTCCGTGAGGTTCTAGATTTCTCGTTACCTGAAATTGGAAAGTATGCAGCCGGAATTGCTTTCATGCCACAAGAATTCAATGGAAAAAAGAGAATTGAGCAGATTGCAAAAGAAGAGAATCTCCACATTCTAGGCTGGCGTAAACTTCCCGTTGATTCATCTTCGCTAGGCGCTACGGCGCTCTCCGTCATGCCAGATTTTGAACAGGTTTTCATCTCCTCACCTGATTTCATCTCAGATTTAGATTTGGATCGTAGAACATTCTGTTTCAGAAAACGCGTTGAACATGAGCTCTCGGTTTACTTTCCATCGCTTTCATCGCGGACCATTGTCTATAAAGGCATGCTCACCACCGGACAACTCGAAGAGTTCTTCCCGGATCTCTCCGATGAGCGCTTTGTTTCCCCACTTGCATTAGTGCACTCGCGTTTCTCAACAAACACATTTCCTTCATGGCCGTTGGCACATCCGTATCGTTTTATCGCGCACAACGGTGAAATCAATACTGTCCGCGGAAATAGAAATTGGATGGCCGCTCGCGAAGCCCTTCTAGAGAGCGAGATTATTCCGGGGGATATGAAGCGACTTTTCCCCATCGTAGATCCTGCAGGCAGCGACTCGGCCTCATTTGATGAGGTGCTCGAGCTTCTTTATCTTGGTGGACGTTCGTTGCCACACTCAATATTGATGATGATTCCGGAAGCGTGGGAGAACCACGAAACGATGTCACCAAAGTTGCGAGATTTCTATCGCTTCCATGCCTCATTAATGGAGCCGTGGGATGGTCCAGCATGCGTCACTTTCACCGACGGAAAACAAATTGGCGCAGTTCTCGACCGAAATGGATTGAGGCCTTCGCGCTATTGGGTTACAGAAGATGGACTTGTTGTTTTAGCAAGTGAAGTTGGAGTGCTTGATATTCCTCAAGAGCGGGTAGTAAGAAAAGGTCGTCTCCAGCCAGGTCGTATGTTCTTGGTTGATATCGAGGCGGGTCGCATTATTGAAGACGAAGAAATTAAGAATTCACTTGCTGACGGTGCGCCATATGGTGAATGGCTTCACGCGGGAATTGTCCGACTCTCAGAATTGCCTGCTCGCGAGCACATTATTTATCCCCACTCTTCTGTACTTCGACGTCAGCGCGCATTTGGTTATACCGAAGAAGAACTTCGCGTCATCATCACGCCGATGGCAAAATCTGGAGCCGAGCCAATTGGCTCTATGGGAACCGATACGCCGATTGCTGCGCTCTCTGCGAAATCACGTCTTCTCTTTGATTACTTCTCGCAACTCTTCGCGCAAGTCACAAATCCTCCACTCGATGCAATTCGTGAGGAGCTCGTTACGTCACTTGGCGGTTCCATTGGGCCAGAACATAATCTTCTTGATCCAGGTCCAGCTTCTTGTCGCCAGATTTCACTCGCGTTTCCTGTTATCGACAATGATGAATTAGCCAAGATCATTCACGTCAACGCAGATAACAATCTTCCAGGTTTATCTGCCCATGTCGTACGTGGATTATTTCCAATTGCTGAAGGGGGAGATGGATTACGCGAGAGGATTCAAGAGATTCGCGCTGAAGTCTCACAGGCTATTACTGATGGAGCGCGCATCATTGTCCTTTCGGATCGCGATGGCGATGCTGAAAATGCTCCTATTCCGTCACTTCTACTTACCTCAGCAGTTCATCATCACTTGATTCGCGAGAAAACTCGCACCAAAGTGGGGCTCGTTGTAGAAACCGGTGAAGTGCGCGAAGTGCATCATGTCGCTCTACTTATCGGTTATGGAGCAGCTGCAGTCAATCCATATCTTGCGATGGAAACTGCCGAAGACCTCGTACTCCAAGGTGTCATCACAGATATTTCCCCTGAAAAAGCGGTTAAGAATCTCATCAAGTCCCTTGGTAAAGGTGTACTCAAAGTTATGTCAAAGATGGGAATTTCCACCATCGCCTCATACACAGGCGCTCAAGTCTTCGAAGCAATTGGTCTTTCACAAAACCTTATCGATGAGTACTTTGTGGGCACCACTTCACGTCTAGGCGGCGTGGATTTAGATGTCATCGCTGAAGAAACGATTGCTCGTCACCACATCGCCTATCCACCCGGCGGAGAAGTTCCTGGTTCAAAGCGTCTGCCAATTGGTGGCGAATATCAATGGCGTCGTGAAGGCGAACCTCATCTCTTCGATCCCGAGACAGTATTTGCTCTGCAACATGCAACTCGTTCTAAGCGTTATGACATTGTCAAGCGCTATACGACACGAATTGATAATCAATCGCGAGCGCTGATGACGCTGCGTGGTCTCTTCACTTTTAAAGATGGTGTGCGACCTGCAGTACCGCTTGAAGAGGTAGAGTCAGTGGAATCTATCGTGAAGCGCTTTTCAACTGGTGCGATGTCCTACGGTTCGATCTCACAGGAAGCACATGAAACTTTAGCAATTGCGATGAATCGCATTGGCGCGAAATCAAATACTGGTGAGGGCGGGGAAGATCCTGAACGTTTTACACCACTTCCTAATGGCGATTCCAAACGCTCTGCAATTAAGCAAGTCGCTTCAGGGCGATTCGGAGTTACCAGTGAATATCTTGTTAATTCTGATGATATTCAGATCAAGATGGCCCAAGGCGCAAAGCCAGGAGAAGGTGGCCAGCTCCCAGGAAACAAGGTCTATCCATGGATTGCAAAAGTGCGTCACTCCACTCCAGGCGTGGGATTAATTTCTCCACCTCCTCATCACGACATTTATTCCATCGAGGACTTGGCGCAGCTCATTCATGATTTAAAGAACTCGAACAAGGACGCGCGTATCCACGTCAAACTTGTTGCTGAAGTTGGCGTAGGAACGGTTGCTGCAGGTGTGAGCAAAGCGCATGCTGATGTGGTTTTGATTTCCGGTCATGACGGAGGTACCGGTGCTTCGCCACTTACATCATTGAAACATGCAGGTGCGCCGTGGGAGTTGGGTCTTGCTGAAACGCAACAGACTCTTATTCTCAACGGATTGCGTGATCGCATTGTCGTTCAAACAGATGGTCAGATGAAAACTGGTCGGGATGTAATTATTGCGGCACTTCTTGGAGCAGAAGAGTTTGGATTTGCTACCGCTCCCTTGGTTGTCTCAGGCTGTGTGATGATGCGCGTCTGCCACCTTGATACTTGTCCTGTTGGCGTTGCTACTCAAAACCCAGAACTTCGCAAACGATTTACTGGAAAACCAGAATTCGTCGAGACATTCTTTGAATATATCGCCGAAGAGGTACGCGAACTTCTCGCCATGCTTGGCTTCAGAAGGCTCGATGAAGCAATTGGCCAAGTCGAACTCCTTGATACATCTGCTGCGATTGATCATTGGAAAGCAAGCGGCCTTGATCTCTCGCCAATTCTCAGCTTCCCTAAGGTTTCTGCAGATGCGCCGCGTCGCAATACAACAAAACAAGAACACGGGCTTGAAGCAGCGCTTGATAACAAACTCATTGAGCTTGCCTCAGCAGCTCTAGAAAAGCGCGAGGAAGTTCGCATTCAATTGCCTATCAAGAATGGAAATCGCACAGTCGGAACTATGTTGGGTTCGGAAATCACACGTCGATTTGGCGGCGCAGGACTTCCCGATGACACGATTGACATTACTTTCCATGGCTCTGCTGGCCAATCGCTAGGCGCCTTTATTCCGCGTGGTTTAACGCTTCGTCTCTATGGCGATACCAATGACTATTTAGGTAAGGGACTTTCAGGTGGTCGTCTCATTGTCCGTCCTGATGAGAGAGCAACGTTCCCTTCAGAGAAGAATGTGATTGCTGGAAATGTGATTGGTTACGGCGCAACCTTGGGTGAGATTTTTGTCAGAGGGGTTGTAGGTGAGCGATTCTGCGTCAGAAATTCTGGCGCCACTGCAGTTGTGGAAGGCGTTGGAGATCATGCCTGTGAATACATGACGGGCGGAACGGTGGTAATCCTTGGCACCACTGGACGCAATCTTGCTGCTGGTATGTCGGGCGGTCGAGCATTTATTCTTGACCTTAATCCAGATCTGGTAAATACAGAGATGGTTGATGTATTGCCTGTACCTCGTGATCAGAGCGAGAGACTGCAAAGTATCGTCTCGAAGTTCCACGCCGAAACTGGATCTGTCGTTGCCCAGAAACTTCTCGAAAATTGGACCGCAGAAGTTAAACGTTTCTCAATGGTGATGCCGCGCGACTACGCAAAAGTTCTCAATGTTATTGATAAAGCAGAACGTGAAGGAAGATCACCAGAACAAGCAATCATGGAGGTGCTCAATGGCTGATCCCCGTGGATTCCTCAATACTGGCCGTGAGACTCCAAAGCGTCGCCCCGTTGATGTGCGCATTCGCGACTGGAAAGAAGTTTATGAAGAGCAAGAATTTGGAGCGCTGCAAAAACAAGCTGGACGTTGTATGGATTGCGGTATTCCTTTCTGCCATCAAGGTTGCCCACTAGGTAATTTGATTCCAGAGTGGAACGATTTGATTTGGCGAAATGAGAAGGTTGATGCAATTGATCGACTCCATGCCACAAACAACTTTCCTGAATTTACTGGTCGACTTTGTCCTGCTCCCTGTGAAACTGCTTGTGTACTGGGTATCAATCAAGACCCAGTCACCATCAAACAGGTTGAACTACGCACTATTGAGGAAGCATTCCAATCGGGGAATGTGAAACCGATGCAGCCAGATCGCATGACTGGTAAGACTGTTGCGGTTATTGGATCAGGACCTGCTGGTCTTGCCGCTGCCCAACAACTTACTCGTGCGGGACATACTGTTGTGGTTTATGAGAGAGCTCCAAAGATCGGCGGATTACTCCGATATGGAATTCCTGAATTCAAGATGGAGAAATCGATTTTGGATCGCAGGCTCAATCAGATGCAACGCGAAGGTACTCGTTTTCGAGCTGGAGTAAATGTTGGCGTGGATATTACTGCTGCAGAAATTAAGGCCAAATACGATGCGGTTGTTCTTGCGGTCGGTGCAACTCAATGGCGCGATCTGGATATTCCCGGCAGAAACTTCAATGGTGTTCATCAGGCGATGGAGTATTTGCCTTGGGGTAATCAACAGGCGCTCAATGAATTAAAAGAAGAGCCACCCATCAATGCCCATGGTAAGCATGTAATTATTCTGGGCGGTGGAGATACTGGTGCAGATTGTCTGGGAACGGCAATTCGTCAAGGAGCCGCGAGCATCACACAAATTGAAATCATGCCACGCCCAACGGAAGAGCGTCCTAGCTCTCAACCATGGCCAACCTATCCGATGGTTTATCGCGTGAGCAGCGCACACGAAGAATCTGGCGAGCGACTTTATTCAATTTCAACTGAGGCGTTTATCGGAGATGCATCAGGAAATCTGACAGCGCTCATGATCGTTGAGACTAAGTTTGTTGATGGAAAGTTTGAAAAAGTAACTGGGACTGAACGCGAGATTCCAGCAGATCTAGTCTTCTTAGCTATGGGTTTTACCGGAATTGAGAAGAATCAACTTGTGACCGATTTGAATTTGACTCTCGATCAGCGTGGAAATATCGCACGTGATCAGAACTATCACACAAATGTCGATGGAGTTTTCGTTTGCGGAGATGCTGGTCGTGGGCAATCGCTTATCGTCTGGGCAATTGCAGAAGGTCGCAGCGCTGCATCAGCTTTAGATCGATATCTAATGGGGGATACGCAACTTCCTGCGCCTATCGAACCAACTGCGCGTCCTTTGACGGTGTAATTTCATTAAACAAAGAGAGATGGAATAAAATACGAAAATGCGCCGCGCGAAAATAGTCTGCACTATGGGTCCAGCCGTCGAAAGTCCCGAAAAAGCTGCAGAACTTATCGCCGCTGGAATGAATGTTGCTCGACTCAATCTTTCTCATGGTGGTTATGACGAACACCAAAATCGCCTTAATTTGATTCGCAAAGCTGCCGCAGATGCTGGAAAACCAGTAGCAATCCTTGTGGATCTTCAAGGACCAAAGATTCGTTTAGGACGTTTCTCAAACGGACCTCACGAGTTAAGCCGCGGAGATATTTTCACAATTACGACGGATGAAGTTTCAGGAACAAAAGAGCGCGTCGGCACGACGTACAAAGGCCTACCGGGTGATTGCAAGAAAGGTGATCGCATCCTGATCGATGATGGAAAGGTAACGGTCGAAGTTGTCGAGGTGAAGGGTAACGATGTCGTCACCAAGTGCATCGAGCCTGGTCCAGTTTCTAACAACAAAGGAATTAATCTTCCAGGCGTTGCAGTCTCTGTACCTGCGATGTCGGAAAAAGATATCGATGATCTGAGATGGGGACTTAAGGCGGGCGCAGACTTTATCGCTCTCTCTTTTGTTCGTTCCGCAAAAGATATTGATGATGTACATCGCATCATGGATGAAGTTGGAGTTCGCCTACCCGTTATTGCGAAGATCGAGAAACCTCAAGCAGTAGAGAACCTAGAAGAAATCGTTACTGCCTTTGATGGCATCATGGTCGCTCGCGGCGATCTCGGCGTTGAAATGCCAATCGAAGATATTCCTTTAGTTCAGAAGCGTTGCATTACATTGGCACGTGAAAATGCCAAGCCTGTTATTGTCGCAACGCAGATGCTTGATTCGATGATCACAAATTCTCGACCAACCCGAGCAGAAGCAACTGACTGTGCAAATGCGGTACTGGATGGCGCGGATGCTCTCATGCTCTCAGGAGAGACCAGCGTTGGTTCTTTTGCAATTGAAGCGGTACAAACGATGGCTCGTATTATTGAAAAGACAGAGCAAGAAGCGCTCCATTTGATTCCAGCTCTGCAACATAATCCACGCACAAAGGGTGGCGCAATTACCAAGGCTGCCACAGAAGTAGGGCTTACCGTTGGCGCCAAAGTCCTTGCTGCCTTTACAAAAACTGGTGACTCGGCTCGCCGTATGTCGCGATTACGTTCTCCTATCCCAATTCTTGCTCTTACTCCCGATGCCGCAACATTCAATCAAATGTCATTGACGTGGGGAGTTGAACCTTTACTCACGCCACTGGTCACCACAACAGATGAAATGGTGAAACAAGTTGATGCGATTCTCGTTGAGACGAAGCGGGTAGCAAAAGGTGAGTTGATCATGATTGTTGCCGGCTCACCACCGGGAATCCCAGGATCTACCAACGCTATGCGCGTACATAAGGTCGGAGATGCCGTGGGTGGCGTTGCTCCTGCCTATCGCTAGAATTTACTTCCGCGATTTCGGCCTCGGTACTCCAACGGTAGAGAGGGCAGTCTCAAACACTGCATAGTGTCGGTTCAAATCCGACTCGAGGCACATGACATCCAATAACTCTGCGCAAGCACATCGCATTCTTGTTGCGGAGGACGAAACTCTCATCCGCATGGATCTTGTTGAGATGTTAGGTGAAGCTGGTTATGACGTTGTTGCAGAAGCAAGCAATGGTGAAGAAGCTGTGAAGCTTGCTAATGAAGTAAAGCCGGATCTAGCAATCCTTGATGTGAAGATGCCAATTCTTGATGGAATTTCAGCGGCAGAAGAAATTATTTCCATCGCTCCTGTACTCATGCTCACAGCATTTAGTCAGAAAGATCTAGTAGAGCGCGCTCGCGATGCGGGGGCTATGGCTTACGTGGTGAAACCTTTTACGATTAATGATTTGGTTCCAGCGATTGAGATTTCCATTAGCCGTCATCGCCAGATGAAGTCACTCGAACTTGAAGTTGCCGATCTTCATGATCGCCTTGAAACTCGGAAAGTTATCGATAGAGCCAAGGGAATCCTTATGAAAGCTCTCAACCTTTCCGAGCCCGAAGCTTTCTCATGGATTCAACGGGCGGCTATGGACCGGCGCATCACAATGAAAGAAGTTGCAGAGGCGGTTATTAACCCCTCCGCTACCCTAAATAAGTAAGTCACGGATTTAGAGACTATCCATCTCATATAACGGGAAAGTTATCTGCGGGTGCGAGATATTTCCTTGTGCGAGATGCGAGCCTGACGCTAGCCTTCACCCCTCCCTGTCCCAGGGGGCATGATCATGAATGAAAGGCAATACATGAAGAAGCAACGCTTAATTTCTGTTGCTGCCGTGATCGCACTTGCTGCAGGTTCTGCAGTTGCGGTTGCTCCAGCATCGAATGCAGCAGCGAAGACTGTCACGATTGCTTACCAGGGCCCACTAACCGGTGAAGAAGCTCAGGTCGGTATCGATGAACTCAACGGCGTTAAGTACGCTGTCAAACTCTTCAATGCGAAGAACAAAGGTAAGTTCAATGTAAGAATCGTTGAAATCGACGATCAAGGTTCAGGAACTGAAGCAGCGAAGGTTGCTCCAGGTGCTGCATCGAATAAGAAGATCCTCGGAATTGTTGGCCCTGCATATTCAGGCGCAACAATTGCCTCACTTCCTTTCTACAAGCAGACAAATCTTCCATTGATTTCTCCATCTGCTACTCGCGTATCAATTACTGATCCAGCTCAGGGCCTTATTGGATTCCCTGTGTTCCACCGTATTCCAGTAACTGACCGCGTACAGGGCCCAGCTCTTTACAAGCTTGCTACCCGTGGAGTTTCATCTCCTAAGGTATTCGTCATCGATGATCAATCACCATACGGTGTCGGTCTCGTTGAATACATGAAGCTTGGTGGCGCAACTCTTGCTGGACAGGATTCTGTTCCAGATAAGACCACTGACTGGTCAGCAACTATCTCTAAGGTGAAGTCAGCAAGTGCAAACGTCGTAATCTTCACTGGTTACTACGCACAAGCTGCAACACTCTTCCGTCAGCTCCGCGACTCCGGATACACAGGAGTTCTTGCTGGTGGCGATGGTGTTCTCAGCCCAGGTATCTTGACTTTGGCGAGCGCATCAATCCTTGAAGGTGTCCGCCTCACCGGTGGAACTGTTCCTCTAGCTGAAATTTCTGCAAAGCTTGAAGCAGATTTCAAGGCAAAGATGGGCGTCTCTTCAGGTACATATGCTGCTGAATCAATCGATGCTGCAAATGTCTTCCTAAGCTGCATCTCAAAGGGAGTAAATACCCGTGCTGCAATGCTCAAGTGCGTCAAGGCGTACAAGGGCAAGTCAATCACCGGTAGCGCACTCTCCTTTGATAAGTACGGCGACACCGCTGGCGGAGTCATGAATGGCTTCGAAATCAAGGGTGGAGCAATCAAGTACACAGGAGCAGTAAAGTAAAAAATCTCCATTAGCGATTAACTTCGCAAAAGAGATATAGATTGAAAAGCGGGCGCCTAGTCATAAGCTAGGCGCCACGCTTTAGGCAAGTTTTGAAGCTTTCACATTCACAGAAAGTGGTCGAGTGCTAAGTAACTTTCAAGATCAGTTCGCTTCACTCACGGTAGGCGGGCTAAGTCTCGGTTTTATTTACGTCCTTATTGCTCTTGGCTACACCATGGTCTACGGCGTCCTCCGCATGATCAACTTCGCAAATTCAGAAGTTTTTATGTACGGAACCTTTGCAACCATCATCGTAATTCGCGATCTCTTTGGATTCACCCAACAATCTGAACCAGCGACGGGATTCCGCCTGGTTTACATTCTTTTCTTATGTTTGATCGCTTCGATGTTAATGTCAGGAATCTTGTCAATATTTCTAGAACTTGTGGCGTATCGCCGTCTTCGCAATCGTGGCTCAAATAAACTCGCACCTCTTATTTCGGCAATCGGAATGTCCATCGTTCTGGCTGAATTCATGCGCATCCTTACCGACTCTCGCTACGTTGGTAGCCCTCGTGTGATGGAGAAGAAGTCACTGGGTACTTTCTTTGGCGCTGAACTCCGTTTAGATAACGTCATCATCATCGTTGCTGGACTCATTCTATTTGTATCGCTTAGCCAGTTCGTCCAACGCACGCGCCTTGGAAAAGCAATCCGCGCGGTATCTATGAATGAAGACGCGGCAAAGCTCATGGGCGTAAATCTCAATTTTGTTGTCTCTGGAACATTCCTAGTCGGTGGCCTGATGACCGGCGCCGCTGGCTTCTTCTATGTTCTCAAGTATGAAAACACCTCATTTAATATTGGTTTCGAATTAGGTATCGCCGCATTCACCGCGGCAATTCTCGGCGGAATCGGAAATATCAAAGGCGCCTTCTATGGCGGTATCGCGCTCGGACTTCTTGAAACCTATGCATCATTCTTCCTTGGTACCCAATGGAAAGCCGTTACAGTCTTTATCGTTCTGGTCTTTGTTCTCTATTTCCGTCCGAATGGCGTATTCGGTGAAGCTATTACGCAGACGAGGGCATAATGTTTAATTTACGTGATTGGGGCGCAGGCGTCTGGGAGCGTTCAGGACGTCCAGTACGAGTATTGATTGCACTTGGCGCAATTGCTGCTGCGGCGTCACTTCCACTGTTGGGCGGAACTTTCCTTAATACTCCCATCGCAGACTACGGATCAGTTCTTGTTTTCCCGGTCGCAATCTTTGTCATCATGGCACTTGGTTTAAATATTGTTATTGGAAAGAGTGGTCTCCTTGATCTTGGATACGTTGCCTTCTTTGCAATCGGCGCGTACACCATGGGAATTCTTGGAACCAAGACCGGGCTAAATTCGTGGGAGATTCTCCCCATCGGTATCGCGATGGCGATGTTTGCAGGATTGATTCTTGGCGTTCCAGCTCTTCGTTTACGCGGTGATTACTTGGCAATTATTACGTTGGGATTCGGCGAGATTGTCCGAATTACTGCTCTCAATCTCAATTCCATCGGCGGCGCAAATGGAATTGTCGGAATTCCGACTCCTCCTACAATCTTTGGACTTGAGTACACCTTCGATAATCACAGGCTCTATTTCTGGACCTTCCTTATTATCATCTTGCTTACCATCTGGATGATTCGCCGCCTCTCGGTTCGACGTGCCGGACGTGCATGGGAATCAATCCGTCAAGATGAAGATGCAGCAGAATTGATGGGAGTTCCAACATTCCGCTACAAGATTTGGGCCTTTGTACTTGGTGCATCTGTTGGTGGTGCGGCTGGCGTTCTTTACGCTTCTAAGACGCTCTTCATCTCACCGGATAACTTCACGCTCCAAGTCTCAATCCTTATTTTGGCTTGCGTGGTCTTCGGCGGAATGGGAAATATCTGGGGTGTAGTTCTTGGAGCAATCATTCTCGGTTATCTTCCAGATCGCATTCGTTTTATCTCTGATGCGCGCTTGTTGGTCTTCGGTGCAGTTCTTGTATTGATGATGAACTTACGTCCAGATGGATTGCTGCCACGCAAAAAGCGTGAAAAGGCGCTACCTGAGAAGGGGCAATCATGAGCGAATCAATTTTGAAATTACAGAATGTGACCATGCAATTTGGTGGCGTCGTAGCTCTTAATGATGTCTCTTTTGAAATTAAGAAACAAGAGATCCTTGGACTGATTGGGCCGAATGGTGCTGGAAAAACCACAGTATTCAATGTCATTACCGGTGTCTATCAAGTAACCAAAGGCGATATCACCTTTGAAGGCAAATCACTCAAGGGAAGAAAGCGTTACAAAATTACTCGAGGCGGAGTTGCTCGTACCTTCCAAAACATCCGACTTTGGGGTGATATGACAGCTCTTGAGAATGTCATTACTGCAACAGATACTCATAAGAGATCGGGTTTGATAAGTGGACTCTTTGGATTACCTGTCTCGCGCCGTGAGGAGAAACGTGACAAGGCTCGTGCTCAAGAACTTTTGGATTTCATTGGCATCGGTGAGTATGCAGACCGCCTAGCCAAGAACCTTCCTTATGGTGTTCAGCGCAGACTTGAGATTGCCCGCGCTCTTGGAACTGAGCCAAAGCTTCTTCTTCTTGATGAACCAGCTGCAGGTTTTAATCCCGCAGAAAAAGTTGAACTCGCTAAGACAATTCGCAAGATTCGCGATGCCGGTTATACGGTTTTGCTTATTGAACACGACATGTCACTTGTGATGGGCGTTTCAGATCGCGTAGTGGTCATTGATTTCGGTCAGAAAATTGCTGACGACCTACCTGCCAAAGTTCAGAACGATAAGCGCGTTATCGAAGCGTATTTAGGAGTTCCTGAAGATGCGTCTTGAAATTAAAGATCTCCGAGTTCACTACGGAAAAATTGAAGCGATCAAAGGCATATCCGTTGTCGTAAACGAGGGCGAGATCGTTACTCTGATTGGCGCAAATGGAGCAGGCAAAACCACGACATTGAAAACAATCTCGGGATTGCGTCCTGTTTCTTCAGGCTCCATCGTCTTTGATGGAGAAGACATCTCGAAGTTGCCAGCCCACGAACGAGTTAAACGAGGAATTTCTCAAGCGCCTGAAGGACGCGGAATTTTTCCTGGCATGACGGTTCTGGAGAATCTTGAGATGGGTAAGTACCACCTAAAGATGCGCCAGGCCGAGATTAATGAAGATTTAGATAAGGTCTATTCCTTATTTCCTCGTTTGAAAGAACGCGCTAGCCAAGCTGGCGGAACACTCTCAGGTGGAGAGCAACAGATGTTGGCTATTGGACGCGCTTTGATGGCACGACCAAAGGTTTTGCTCCTTGATGAACCATCTATGGGTCTTGCCCCCCAGATGATTGCAAATATTTTCCGCATCATCACCGAAATTAACAAGCAGGGCGTAACAATTTTGCTCGTTGAACAGAATGCTCAACAAGCGCTCAATCGCGCGCATCGCGCTTATGTTCTGGAGATTGGCGCCATCACCAAAGAAGCGAAGGCGAAGGATCTTCTCAACGATCCACACGTGAAGTCGGCTTACTTAGGGACCGGCGCACACGAAATCTTTTAAATTAGCGCTCTGCAAGAATCAAACAAGTAATGCGCGCTGTGCATGTGCGTTCACCTTTATCGTTGGTGATTTCAACGTTATAAGTGCATAGCGTTTTTCCAAGCGTTACAGCTGTTGCCACCGCCGTCACAATTCCTGATGTAGCGGACTTATGATGACTAGCGCTTACTTCAATTCCAACAATGCGGCGCGTAACTCCAGCATGTAGATGAGTTCCAACTGAGCCGAGACTCTCTGCGAGAACAACATTTGCCCCGCCATGAAGTAAACCAAAAGGTTGGGTGTTACCTTCAACGGGCATCGTTCCTACGAGACGTTGTGGAGAGGCTTCGATGATTTCGATTCCCATCTTCTTATCGAGAGTGCCACGGCCACGTTCATTTAAAATCTGCATGAAGTCTGTCATGCGGGCAATTGTAGGTGGCAATGCCTAAGATTGAGCGCGATGAAGAAGAAATTACTACTCCTTGATGGCCACTCTTTAGCCTATCGAGCCTTCTTCGCCCTGCCGGTAGAGAATTTCGCAACCTCTACGGGCCAACACACCAACGCAATCTACGGATTCGCTTCGATGATTATCAATCTCATTCGCGATGAGAAACCAACGCATATCGCCACTGCTTTTGATGTATCTCGAAAAACCTTCCGAAGTGAAAAGTTTCCAGAATATAAAGCAAATCGCGCTGCAACTCCCGATGAGTTTCGTTCTCAGATTTCGTATATCAATGAGCTACTCGATGCCTTTCGAATTCCGCATTTCGAGTTGGAGGGATTTGAAGCCGATGATGTCATTGCAACATTTGTCAGCCAGTTCAAGGACGAGGGCGAGATCGTTATCTGTACTGGTGATCGAGATTCCTTCCAACTTGTTTCCGCGGATGTAACGGTTCTCTATCCCAAGAAAGGCGTTACTGAATTAGCGCGCATGACGCCTGAAGCTGTCCTGGAAAAATATGGTTTAACTCCAGAGCAGTACCCTGATTTTGCAGCTTTGCGCGGTGACCCAAGCGATAACCTGCCATCCATTCCCGGCGTAGGCGAGAAGACGGCAACCAAGTGGATCCAAGAGTTTGGAAACTTGAAGTCACTGGTGGCAAAAGTTGATTCAGTTCCCGGTAAAGCGGGGGAGGCGTTACGTAATTCGCTCGCCGCTGTTCTCACAAATCGCGAACTCACTCAACTTCGCCATGATGTACCGCTCCACCCGGAGTTTTCAGAGTTGGAATGGAAAGGAGTAGATAAGTCTCATCTCAACCAACTCTTTGAGAAACTTGAGATCAAGGCGCTAAAGGAGCGAATCAAAGCGCTCTCAGGTGATGAACCTGAAGTTGTCGATGTTGATTCATCGATAACGGTAAAGGAAGTTACTGCCAAGGAATTCACTGCCTTAGTAAAGAGAAATTCATCTCTCATTCCAATTGTTCTCTCAGAAAACTCAGTCGCTGCATGCTTTGAAGCTGGCCACGTCGTAACCACCAATCTTGAAGCGGTCAAAGTTGATTTACTCAGCACAAGCAACTGGCTGATTCATGGCGCGAAACGTGCTTTTCGAAATGGAATTTTGGAGAAGGTTGCAGTTGATACCGAAGTGGCGGCCTATCTTCTTAATCCTGGTTCCCGAGAGATTGAACTTAATGATGTCATCAGGAAATATCTGGGAATTGAAATTGCGGCGTCGGGCGGAGACTTGTTCTCCGAAGATTGGACCCCAGTTTCGGCCGGGCATCTGACTAAAGTGTGGGACATCCTCCAGAAAGAACTTGAGGTACATAACGCGCTCAAGCTTTATAAGGAGATCGAAATACCAACCATGGAGATTCTTGCGACCATGGAGCGTTTAGGAATCGGCGTAGATCGCAAGAAACTTGAGAAGTTACGCAATTTCTTTGAATCCGAAGAGAGCTCATCCATTAAGTCCGCCTACCAGGCAGTCGGGCATGAATTTAACGTCGCTTCGCCCAAGCAACTACAAACAGTGCTCTTTGAGGAATTGAAATTACCTAAGACAAAGCGCATCAAGACGGGCTTTAGCACTGATGCCGAATCTCTTGAGTGGTTGTTCTCCACAACAAAGCATCCTGTTCTAGAAGCGCTCCTTCGTATCCGTGAAGTAAGCAAGTTGCGCACCACAATCGAAGGTCTACTTAGTGCGATTGCATCCGATGAACGAATCCATACGACTTTCCAACAAACAACCACAGCAACCGGTCGACTCTCATCTACTGAACCAAACTTGCAAAACATTCCGATTCGCACCGATGAAGGACGACGAATCCGCGATTGCTTTGTCGCTCAATCTCCATTTGTTGACCTGCTTACTGCTGACTACAGCCAGATCGAAATGCGCATCATGGCGCACTTATCTGATGATAAAGAGTTACTAGATGCCTTCCGTTCTGGGGAAGATCTCCACTCCACAGTTGCTTCTCAAGTATTTGGCGTCAAAGTCTCTGATGTTGATGCCGATATGCGCCGTCAGATAAAAGCAATGTCATATGGATTGGCTTATGGGCTCTCGTCCTATGGACTAGCCCAACAACTTGATATCTCACCGACAGATGCAAGTATCTTGATGGGCAAGTACTTTGAACGTTTTGGTGGCATTCAGATCTACTTGAAAGAAGTGGTTAGAGTCGCGCGCGAAAACGGTTACACAGAAACGATCTTGGGGCGCAGGAGATATTTACCTGATCTCACCCATGAAAATCGCCAACGACGCGAAGTTGCAGAGCGCATGGCGCTCAATGCGCCTATCCAAGGTTCTGCTGCTGACATCATCAAAGTTGCGATGCTCAATGTCGACAGTGCAATCAAGAGAGAGAAGTTGAGCTCACGCCTCCTGCTTCAAGTTCATGATGAATTGATCTTTGAAGTCGCAGCGGGAGAGCACGAGAAGTTGGAAGTGCTGGTGCGACGGGAGATGGGAAGCGCTTATCCGCTCAAGGCCCCGCTTGATGTGAATATCGGATTTGGAAAGAGTTGGGATCTGGCTGCGCACTAGCGCCAAATTGACCATTAAGCGGAGATGAAAGTAGCCTTACGCTCCTCGCTCAGGCAACCTGTTCATCCTCAGACCTAGTAGGACGTGCCCAACTTCGGTTGGAGTCGGACCTGGTGCGTGCCCTACTAGAACATTTCCCCACGGAGTA
>JACCDW010335941.1_pt1 | contig 29772 bp, 56 predicted proteins | sample 7449781 | NCBI WGS metagenome assembly JACCDW01 (sample SAMN15323449, study PRJNA562643) | freshwater metagenome | isolation source: river surface water | place: USA:Blue River Watershed | collected 2017-08-18
CACAAGAGCAACGCTGTTCCGATCATTGATCAAAAGCAGGCAGAAGAAATTGCAAGGATGCGGCGCGGCTAATGGGCTGTTTGTTCCTCATTGTTGCGTTGCTACTGTTTCCCAGTTATCCCTGGTTAGTAGCACTTTGCCTAATTCTCGCCTATCTATGTTTTAAGGATGAATACTAATGCCCCTAAATGATAATGAAGTTATTACTACAGCAGATGGTAGGTCGTTTACAGTGGCAGAATTGAAAAGTTCGCACAGCACTACACCTAAGGGCGATATCACATGGTACATCAAGTGGATTGCTAGTATCATTACGTTGTTTGCTGTAAGTGTGAGAGCAACAGGTATTCCTGAACTGCACTGGATTGACATGGTGGGCAGTTGGATTGGTTCTGTTGGTTGGTTTGTAGTAGGCTTTATGTGGAGAGATAGGGCACTTATTATTCTCAACGGAGTGATTGGCGTCATTCTATTCTCTGGATTGATTAAGCTATTTTTTGGGTGATCGTGTCGTGATTGTTTACAAGATTCGCAACAAGAACAAGCCCGAACTGTTCCTTAAAGGAACTCCTACTTACCATAGTTGGTATAAGGATGGCAGAATCTTTCCTACTATCGGCAAGCTCCGAGCCTTTCTTACCAATTCGTTGAAGCACGACCATGTAAACGTTGGCCTTTGGGAAGTCATAGAACTTGAACTGGTAGAACTGTCTGCTAAGGGAGTTCACGAAATGATTAAGCCAGAGCAGCTAATAAAGATGTTAAAGAAATGAGGACGATATGACTGAATATAATGTAAAGAGTTGGGTTGCTTTCTTCCAAGCGTTTAAGCGCGGAGAGAAGAAGCACGATATGCGTGACCTAAAGGACCGTGATTATCAAGTAGGCGATATTCTCAATCTGCAAGAATATGATCCGTTCAAGGGAACATATACCGGTGATGAAATGCGTATGAAAATTACATACATTACTTCACACAAGACTCCGTGTGCATTTTCATCTGCTGCACTTGACAAGAACTATTGCATTTTATCACTTGAGCCTGTAAAATGTTGAAAAAGCTTCCAAAGAACAAAGCTGATCTAAAGTATATCAATCCAAAAACCGGTGAAGTTGAGTGTACATATAATCAATGCTATACTAAGTTTGAAGAAACTTCATTCATTACTACTTGGCATCCAACTTGGGCAAAACGAGCAAGCGAACATTCTGGTGAGGGAGACGGGAGTATAACATTTGAATACTTCTGTCATCAATGTAAGGATTGTGGTCGTAGACAGCGAAATAGTGAGGATGCAAGAAAGTCAGTACGCTCGTATCATGCGGCAATCTGCGGATGGGGGCCAGTTGCCGATCTAGAAGAAATCCCTAATTTTGATAAAATTGAGCGTAGTAACAAATGACGCCAGAACTTGACCAACACATTAGAGAAAAGTATCCACTGATTTTTAGCCAGCCCTGCGAACTAAGTGTCGGCGATGGCTGGTTTGACATTATTGATGCATTGTGTGCTAACATTCAAAATCATATTGACAATGTTGCACAACAGCGTGAATGGGCAATCAAGTGGAATGATGAAGTAAACGACCCTGACTATGATTGGTCAGGCAAAGCATCTTTCATCAAGCGTGAAGAACGAGAGGTACCTGAACTTATTGAGCAAGTTGTAGCTACTCAAATCAAAGAAAAGTTTGGTACATTGCGTTTTTACTATTGCGGTGGCGATCAATATATCAGTGGTCTTGAAGCAATGGCAGAATCAATGACTGCTAGAATCTGTGAAGAATGCGGAAAGCCTGGCAAGAGAACTAGTGGCGGATGGATCCGTACATTATGTGAAGAACATACTCAAGAAAAGGAGGTTCAAGATGAACTTAGAAATAGAAGCATACGAGGGTGAACTTAAAAAGCTTCGTGAAGATGTAGAAACCTATAAAAGCGGTTACGAAGCTGCAATGCGTATTATTAAGTCTACGTATGCTGAAAAGTTTGGTGATATCTATTTTATCTGCGGTGAAGGTGGAGAGAAGGATGAGAACAACCTTCCCGAACGAATCCATATCTGTCCAGCTTACGGCGCAGACTGGTTCCAGATTTATGAGCGCACCGATAAATCACACGGACCTGAATGGTAATCATTGACAATATGTAAATAATATGTTATAAGAGTATATGATGAAAATTGCACTAGCCTCGGATTTACATTTGGAGTTTGAAACTATCACTCTTCCCAACACGGAAGGGGCGAAGGTTCTCATTCTGTCTGGCGATATTTGTGTAGCACATTCACTGCATGACCATCCTATCAATAAGCCTATTCCTGCTGATGCTATGAAGCCCGGACGCAACCAAAGTGCTGCGTATAAGTACCGCGAGTTCTTCCATCATGTCAGTAAAGAGTATGACCACGTAGTTTACATCGCAGGTAATCATGAATTCTATCACGGACGCTTCCCTGATGCTTATGATTGGTTGCGTGAAGAAATCAAGAACTATTCAAACATTCACTTCCTTGACAAAGAGCAAGTTGAGATTGATGGTGTAACCTTTGTAGGGGGAACCCTCTGGACGGATATGAATAGGAACGACCCTACAACTATGCAGTTGATTGAGAGTATGATGAATGACTTTAGAATCATTCGTAACAGTCAACGTAACTACGCTAGATTCAGCCCTCTGGACGCCGTAGTGCATCACAGAGAGACACTAGAGTATATCAAGAGTGTAGTTGACAGTGATGCTAGTAAGAAGTACGTTGTAGTCGGGCATCACGCTCCTACTGCGTTGAGCATTCATCAAAAGTATAAGAATGAATATTATATGAATGGCGGTTACTTTAGTGACTTGTCAGAGTTCATTCTAGATCGTCCTCAGATCGTCCTCTGGACACATGGACATATGCACGATCCGTTCGACTATATGATGGGTGACACACGCATTGTGTGCAATCCTAGGGGCTATAAGGGGCATGATCCTCACGCCGACCACTTTCAACTTAAGTTTTTGGAGATTTAAAATGGACTTTTTTAGTATTGCAATGATGATCGTATACGGTTATGGAATGTATTGGTTGGGCAAGACCGCTACTATGAAGATGGTAGGATCCAAGCATATTCAAGATACTCTAGCTAGAGCAACTATCCCAATCGGGGTACTAGAAAAGGTTGATAATCAGTATTATCTTTATGAGAAGGATAGTACTAACTTTCTATGCCAAGCTGAAAAGCTAGAAGACATTCCACTGAATCTTTGGGACAACAAAAAGATTTCACTTGCTGTTATTCTCTATCCCGAAGAAGCTGGTGAGCAAGCATTTTGGTGCATCAACGGAAAACTTAGAGTCGCGGGATGAGAGCAAATTTTAGGAACTTTAACAAAGGTCCAAAAGAAAGAAAAGTAGAAGTAAAGATTGATCGGTGGGATACCTATAGCATGGATCACACCGCTGCATTGATTATTCTACCGCTGCTATTGCAATTGAAGCAATCTAAGATGGGTGTACCTAGTGGATTGACTGATCGTATCGGCGGAGACTTTGATAATAACCTAGTCTTTGACTTCATCAAAGAAGACGATAGTGCAGTTTTTGATCAACTATGTAGCAAGTGGGAAGAAATCATTGATAAAATGATATGGAGCTTCCAACAGCTTGTAGACGATAGTTATGACAGTAAGTATCATCATGGACATATGAAGTTTGGTTGGAAGCCTATTGAAATTACCAACCCATCCACTGGAAAAGTAGAAACAGCCTATGAAATGGTTGACGAAAATCCAGGTGAGCATTGGTACGATAGTGTTGGGCATCAATTACATGAAGAACGAATTCAAGAAGGACTTGACCTGTTCGGCAAATATTATAGGAATCTTTGGGACTAATGAAACCTAAGTTTATTGATTATTTTATGAAGGTCGCAGAACTTACTGCTACACTTAGCTATGCTAAGAGATTGCAAGTGGGTGCTGTGATTGTTAAGGGCAACCAAACTATCGGCACTGGCTATAATGGTATGCCCACTGATTGGGAGAACACTTGTGAGATTGAACAAGAAGACGGTACACTGAAAACTAAGCAAGAAGTCCTTCACGCAGAAACAAACGCCATTGCTAAAGTAGCGCAATCTACTGAATCAAGTCAGGGTGCTACATTGTTCTGCACTCACGCACCCTGTATTGATTGTGCTAAATTGATCTATCAGTCTGGTATTGAAACTGTTTACTATAAAGAAACATATCGTAGTGAAGACGGACTGAATTTTTTGAGAAAGAGTGGCATCAATGTCCATCGACATTCCGACCGCACATAAAGCTAACATCGTTGTTCCTTATGGATCATTACAACCGGTACTGGATTGGTGTGAAAGAAATTGCGAATCTGACTGGCGTTATCTAGATATTAACAATCCCGAATATGATAGTGCAACTGGTCGCTGGGAATTCTTGTTCGAGTCTGAACGTGACTATGTTGCCTTTTTGATGTGGAAGAAGTAATGAAGTTTTTAATGTTCACTAGAGAGAATAGTAAGTTTGATGATATCCTCAAAGATACGTCTCTCAAGAATCAGTATAAGACAAAGATTGAATATCAGGAAAATCTGATATTGGGCTTTCCCGAAGATGATAACTTTGGAAAGATTCTGTCATATATCATGTTGAAGTACGGGGACGATATGAAAGATTTTCATAGCGTTGTTCCTGATAGAACCCCCGTACCCAACGTAGATTATGTTCCTATCCGTAAAGATAGGAAAACAAAGATTATTAGCTCTTGATAACACCCAACATTACAGCGTACTTTTTAGTCTTATCTTTACGATCATCAAGACCATGAGTACCGCCGTTGATGCGCTTTGTCAACGCAGTAATAGTAGCATCGTCAACGCCCTTATCACAAATATCCCATAGCTTATTTGTTTCAAAGAAGAACATTGCGCTCTCAAAAGAATACTTAGTTGCAACGATATCAGGGTTAGTCATTACCTCTGGATCACCGATATGCTTTGAGAATGCTAGATAGTTGTTTTTACCAGTCAACTGAATAGCACCACGACCGCGGAATTTCCAACCGTCGCCACTTTGCTCATCACCGTTACCCATACGATTTGCATAAACACGATTAGCAATCATTTCTGGCTTGCGCTCATACTTTTTAGCAGTGGCGGCATCAGGAAAATACTTCTTGAAAACGCCTTGAAGACCTCTAGCACTATAGTTGAGATTTTCACTGAATACTGCAAAGTTTCCACTTTCATGGGCACATTGTGCAAAGAAGTGTACTGCACGAATCGGAGTCATCTTATAATGACTTACGGCAGCTTTTAGCGTACCTCTTCCAAACAGTCCGTCAGCAGTAATACTTAATTTTTTTTGAAGATGCTTTAAACTCATTGTCCGTTACCTTCCTCATTATAAGGTTCAAACTCATCTGCATCTGAATCGTCTGAACCAGATGTTTCTTCTTTCTTCTTGCCGTCATTACCTAGCATGATGCCTGACAGAATACCCGTCAAGAATGTTGCGATTGGAGTAATCAACTTAAAGAATTCAGCGTCATTTGGTGATTGACCGCCAATTGGCTGAGTTACGAAAATCAATGAATAGAGAACTACAAACACAATACCAGTGAGAGTAAATGACAATGAAGTACCAATGATGAACTTCATGCGCACCATCAATTCTTCTGTAGTATATCTATCGCTACGTGATCTTTTTTGTTTTGCCATTGTTATTCTCCTGTCTCTGCTTCTGCATCAACCGGTGCTTCGGCATCCGCTCCTAATGTAGTGTCTTCAATAAGACCCTCTCCAATTAAATCGTCTGCGGCCTTTGGCTCTAATACATCTGCTGTACATTCACCTTCAGCTTTGCATACTTCGTTGTTGCATTCTTCCTTGCCCCAGTTTGCTGGATCTTGACAAGGATATCTATATTGAGAATTGCAACCTGCCAATAGTAGTAATACTGGCAATAATAATACTGCTTTCATTTAACTCTCCTTAGAAGTTTTTCCACTCATTCTTTGGGTCAAAATCGTTAGTTGGCAAGTACTTAGTTGACTTACCGTCCTTCTTTGCGATCAACTTTTGCTTACGATTGCCGCCTTCTTTCTTGATAGAAGCGTGTACCCAACCTGAGTTCTTGTCACCCTCTACATAGAATTCAAGAATTACTTGGTCAAACTCTAGGTTATCAGCAATCCAGTCTGCTACAACTTTGTTTGAAATACCATTGATTTCAAAGTCAATAGCTTGACCATTAACGTGCTGGCTGGTCTTTGAACCGCCTACAGCAGTGTTAACCTTTGGTGAGCGATATGATGAATTGATTGACACTGGCTTGCCGAAGTGCTTGCGTACTGGCTCAAGAATCTTCTCGCAGCAATAACGCATATTCTCAATATGCTCCGGGGTTGGAGTGTTTGACAAACCCAAACGCTTGGCGGTAGGTGATACGGTCATTTCTTCTAGTGTAAAGTGTTCTGTTAATTTTGTTGGCATTTTATGCTCCCCTTTTTTATTATCTGTATATTTATGCGAAAGGGCTTGACTTTACCCCCTAGATATGCTAAATATAAAGTATGAAGATACTTGAACTCATGGAAGATTCTGCTGTAGCAGAAAAAACGAAGCCCATTGTCTATGTTGATATGGATGGGGTACTTGCTGACCTCTACAATCACGCTGCTGAAATTCATGACGTTGATCACTACAACGACATGACTAAGGATGAATGGGAAACATTCTTCCGAGATAGCGATGCATATCATTTGTTTCGTGATATTCCCCCGTTTGCCAACGCTAATCAGCTTCTTAGCTTAGTAAAGAAGTATGCAGGTGGTTATCGTATTCTTAGCAGTCCTCTCGGATTTGATCGTGAAGGTTCAATCAAGGGCAAGCGTGAATGGCTTGCAAAACATATCAATGTTCCCGCTGACAAGATCGTGTTTGAACATGACAAGTACAAGTATGCAGTGCAACCAAATGGTACTCCTAACGTGTTGATTGACGATTATGGCGTCAATACTCGTGCTTGGGATGCAGCAGGTGGCATTGCAATCAAGTTTCAGAACGATGAAAACGAAATCTCTGAGGTCGTAGATGTTCTTGAAAAGGTCTTCGTAAAAGATAAATAATAGATATACTTTCGGAGATTTTATGGATACTAGAGACATTTACAAGCTTGTAAGAGAGCTAAGTGAAGAACGTGATGATGTTGTCAACCTATATGACAGCATGGATATTGAACTTAGCGAAGACTTTGTTATTGAAACAGGTGTTGTAGGATTCACCGAAGACGGTGTTATCATTCACCTTGACGAAGATGCAATGGAAATGCTTGACCTTAATGGTATTCTACTTGAATCCGAAGAATCAGAAGAAGCCATTGACGAATCTATGGTCAATGAAGATGCTGTTAGTTCATTCAAGAATAAGTTGTCTAGAGTTAATGATCCATTTGGAATGATCTATGATGCCATCAGTGGTGAATATGGTGACGAAATTCGTGAAGCCATGCAAGAAATGTATGATGATGTAGTTAACGATAGCGGTTATCGTTTGCATCCAGACGATGACTTTGAAAAAATCATTGAACGCATGGTTGACCAGCTTGTTGACGACGGTGACGTATACGAGAGCGACGAGCCGCTAGCCGAACTTGACGATATTAAGAGACTAGCAGGGCAAGAAGAGGTTGATGAGGGGCTCGGAAAGGCGCTTCTAGGGGGTGCTGCACTTATTGCTGCTATCACTGGCATTAACAAAATGCAAGCTGATCACATGATGAAGACTGAACCTCAGCTTATTAAGCTAGCTCAAATGCATCAGGAAGCTGTAAAGCAAGGTGATGAGTATGCAGCTAAAGAGCTGGAAGACCGCATTGAAAAGACAATGGACCACATCAGTGTAACAGGACGTCCTGTTATGGGTCCAGATGGCAAGCCAATCGTTCCAGGTGAACCAATCGGTGAAGCAGAATATCAGGGACGTAAAGTTCCTCTTGGCAAGCCAATGAAGGGCGATGTTAAGAAGTCTAAGGTTTATGTCAAGAAGCCAAATGGCAAGGTTGTGAAAGTCAACTTTGGCGACAAGAACATGAAGATCAAGAAGTCTAATCCAAAGCGCCGCAAGAGCTTTAGAGCAAGACATAACTGTGACAATCCTGGTCCGCGTTGGAAAGCAAGATATTGGTCATGCAGAGCTTGGTAATTTTTAAAACTTACCGAGTCAGCATATAAATATAGATATGACTACAGAAACAACTACTACACCAAAGCAATCAAAAGGCGGGGCAATTGCTCCTGCTGATGTTAAGCTTATTAAGAAGGTGCTCTTAGCTGCATTAAGTGATGAAAATAGTACACTAACTGCCGACGAACAACGTCAGGCTTCTCACTTAGTACATCGCTTAGGACGAATCTCTTAAGTGACCGATACAACTAATAGCAATGTTAGGTATGAGGTAATTACCCAAGAAGATTCTGAGGGTGATATCATCATACCTTTACCCATGCCTCTCCTAAAAAGTTTAGGATGGAAAGAAGGCGACGACCTTACCATCAGTATTGATGACGAAGGTAAAATTTATTTAAAGAAAGCAGAATAGTGAACAATAACGATACCATCACAATTACTGAGGATGATCTTCTTGCATCTATTGACGATGCAGAAACCATCACATTATCAAGTTGGAATTCTCCACTCTCAACCTCTTTGAATACTTCTATGTTCCCGTCAGCTACATTAGGGACTGCAAGTTCAATTACCACTGGAGGTAGTGGAGCAACACTATCTACTACAACTACTGGTGGCGGGTTGATGTGGAATAATACGAATCATACCGTTACTGCTAGTCCATATACCGTATCTAATGGAACTACCGGTTGGAATACGTACACGCATCCTACCATTATGAAGGTAGACTGTGACGCAGAATTCAAGGGCGAGGTTACGATTAGAGGCGTAAAGTTAGACGAACGACTTAACGCTATTGAAGAACGATTGGGCATCCTACGCCCAAACAATGACCTAGAAGGTAAGTGGGAAAAACTAAAGAAACTCGGTGAAGAGTATCGCAGACTAGAACAAGAAATTCTAGAAGGCGAAGATATTTGGGCAACGCTCAAAAAGTAAAAGTTATGGCTAAAGAAGATACTATCAAAGTAGAGGGTCAAGTCGTTGATGTGTTACCTAACGCTACCTTCAAAGTACAACTAGAAAATGGGCATACTGTATTGAGCTATGTCGCTGGCAAAATGAGACAGTACGAAATTAGAATCATTATGGGTGATAGAGTAGAGTTGGAAATGACTCCTTATGATTTGAGTCGTGGAAGAATTATAAGACGAAAGTAGTAGTACCTGTTTATGCGTAAATTCAACAACAACTTTATAGGTCATCTCGCAAATACCTCTCTAAAATTTTCAGGTAGTGATAACGAAGAAAGATTTAACAAAAACTTAAAAACTCAGAGTGAAGATTGGTATTATAGGAATGCTGATATAACATATGACTATAATGAGAATGGTCATCGCTGCAAAAACATATCAGAAATTGATTTAGACAATTATATCTTATTCAGTGGGTGTAGTCATACTGAAGGTACGGGGTTGGAACTAGAGAAGACCTTTCCTTATCTAGTATCAAATACTTTAGGAATGGATTATTACAATTTGGCATTGGGTGGATCTGGTACTGATGTTATGACTTATAACTTAGTAGCCTGGATCAATACCGTAAAAAAACCGCCTAAGGCTGTAGTAATAGTTTGGACATACGAAAATAGATTTCTTTCAATACTTGATGATAATAACGTAGAGCTTCATCAAGTTTCTGGTCCATACAACGACTTATCTAGATTTATGGCACTAGGACAACAAACTGGATACTTCTCATCTAAAAAAGAACTTTCCAAAAGAATGGCAAGACTTTGTTACTCTGAATCTACAATCATTGACATGGATGTTATGGATCATCAAAAATTTGATTTCGCTAGAGATTTGATGCATTCGGGAGATATGTCAAATAAGGTTATGGCAAAAAAAATACTAGATAAATTTAAATAAATACTCTCATGCTAGAATTTATCAAACTCATTGAGGGTAAAGTTAAACCCACAGACATTGAAATCATTCCACTGAACTTTGAACCACGTGAGGTTTCAAGTGTCATGAGCAAGGATACACTTAATCTGCATTACGAGAAGCTAGCAAAAGGGTATGCTAAGCGTTATAATAACAACGAAGGCGACAAAGACTTCAACTATGCAGGCGTGTTCCTGCATAATCTTTGGTTCACTCAGTTTAGACAAGTTCAGCTAAACAACAAGCCAAACGGCCCAATCAAAAATTTCATAGATAAGCACTATAGCAGCTTTGAAAGCTTCAAAGAAAAGTTTGAAGAAGTTGCAATGGGTATTCAAGGATCAGGTTGGGTATATCTAGCAACTGATGGCAATATCAAGACAATCAAGAATCACGAAGTCAAGAGCGATATACTGCTTCTCATTGACTGGTGGGAACACGCATGGATTCTTGACTATGGCAGTGATAAGAAGAAATACTTAAAAGACATTTGGAAGATCATCAACTGGAATGTGATCAGTACACGATGGGGCAAAAGCTTATGAGTCCAGATGATCTAAAGAGATTAGCGGGTATCGTTGATAGCAGAGGCAAGCCCACACATATGGAGCCCATCAATCGTAGCGGTATCACCGCAAAGCCTGGCACAGATGAATGGTTCAAAGCGATGTTCCCTGTAAACGATATGCAAATGCCAGTTGGATTTAGAGGGCGTAAGAAATGATAACATTAACTGAAAACGCACAAAAGAAAGTATATTCAATCTTAGAGAGCGAGGGACCTGATGCTCGTTTACGTATGCTTGTAAGCGGTAAAGGGTGTGCTGGCTTGACATATGGATTTGAGATCACCGACGAGATTGAAGAAGGCGACACTGAAATTGACGCCGGACTCGTCAAGGTAGTAGTAGATGAATTTTCAGTTCCATATCTACAAGGCTCAGTCGTAGACTTTGTAGAGAGCATAACGGGTTCAAAGTTTGATATTAAGAACCCCAATGCCAAAAGCTCGTGCGGATGCGGAGATAGTTTCAATCCTTATTGATAAATACTATCATAAGGATTAGAAATGAGTATACCTGGACAACAAACTATTAACGTTGGTTTGCCAAATGAATCGGCAAACAGCGATAGCCTATATACAGCATTCACAAAGATAAATGAAAACTTTAACAACGCATTTGCTTGTGCAAGCCCCTATAACACGTTTACAGCAGGCGCAGGCATATTAGTTAATGCTAACGCTAATCTTGGCACAGTAACAGTCACAAACACCGGGGTAACTAGTATTGTAGCCGGTACTAATATCGTCATCAATCAATCTAACGGTGCAGTAACCATTTCATCAACCGGGGGCGGAGGTGGAGGCGGACTATCTAGCGTAGGACTTAATCCTGTTAGTACGAGCAGATTAGTAGTAACTAACACTCCGCTAGTAACCAATGGCAATATGGCTATTGATCTTGCTACTTCGGGTGTTACTCAGGGAACATATAATAATCCTACATTGACTGTAGACAGCTATGGTAGAATCACATCTGCTGCTAACGGTAACATTGCAGGAACAGTAACAAGTGTTGGTCTTGTTACCTCTTCAAATTCAGGAATTCAAATAAGCGGTGGGCCCATAACAAGCAGCGGTAACATTACGATAACTAATACCGGTGTAACAAGAATCAATGCAGGTCCCGGAATCACTGTATCAAGTAATACTGGTAATATTACCATCTCCACTGCTGCCTTGGGCGGAACTGTAACTAGCGTGGGGGTGTCAAGTAGCCAGCTAGTAGTTACCGGCAGCCCAGTTGTAAGCTCAGGAACTATAAACCTAGAATTACCTGCTAACGCAACATTCACCGGAACGGTGACTTCTAGTAGAGAAATACTTTCCGGTAGCGAAGATTTAGCAGCAAGTGCTGCTGCCAACTTACTACTAGACACGAGCTATTTTACCACCACTACAGCGGAAACGGCAACACTAGCAGCAGGCACTAATGGACAAATTAAAAAGTTTGCAATGTTTGGTGATGGCGGCGACATGGTGATTACTGTTACTAACGCAGGATGGAAGAGTTCTGGTACCGGTACAATGACATTTAATACTATTGGACAAGCATGTACATTACAATATATCAATAATAAGTGGTTCTGTGTAGGAAACAATGGCGTAACTTTTGCATAACAATAACAAAATAGGGAAAAGAAAATGGATTTTATAAGAATAACTGCACTAACAGATATCGGCAACAATATCGCATATAGTTCATTGATTCCAGTAGTAGATATGGCGGGTACGCCTACTACTAAAAAGGCAAACCTGCAGATCGTAGCCAACTTAGTTCTGTCGGGTGCTGGAGGTTCCTATTTTGCTCCCGCTGCGAGAGCTATATTAGCTCAGTCGGTCACTAACGCTGCACAACCTAATATTACGAGTGTCGGTACTCTTTCAAGTTTAACGGTTTCTGGTAATATAGGAGTAGGTAACGTCAATGCTACTGGTACATTATTTACTAGTGGAGTTAGTGCTACTGGTACAGCATCGCTAACAACATTAAATATCTCTACTTCTGCTAATTTAGGTGCTGTCAGCAATGTTACAATTACTGGAGGTAGTAATGGACAGGTATTGACTACTAATGGAACAGGTGGACTAAGTTGGACAACAGTTTCGGGTGGGAGTGATTACGGCAATAGCAACGTTGCATCCTATCTCCCAACATATACAGGTAACATAGGTGCAAACACAATCCGATCTACTACTGCTAGCGGAAGTAATCTTCAAATCGTTGCTAATAACGCAGTATTTACATTCGGTCAAGGTGGTGCATTGTATTGGCCAGGCGGAACAAATGTTTGGGCAATTGAACCAAACATTGACGATGAATTTGAAATCAAGAGTACTAGTAACGTAGTTATTTCTACTGACATTAGTAACGCAAACTCACACTTTACATTCGACACTGATGGAATCTTTACTGCACCAAGCAATGTTAACCTATTAGGTTCACGCTTAAATGTTGGTCCCGATGCCGCAACTGCCGGTAATCTTCTAAACCCAACACTAATCATTGCAAATACCGGAGCACAGTATATCCAAGCTGCTATTATCAACAATGATGGTGCAGGATCAAGTGACTGGTCAGCAGACGGTGCGGGCGGCGGCGATACAGAAGCTTGGACTGATATGGGCTTTGCTGGATTCAGTTTCAATGACGCTAACTATACAATCACCGAACCCGGTGACGGCTATCTATTTGTACAGGGTTATGCAAATGGTTTAGGTGGTAACATGGTTCTTGCAACCGGTGATCACAGTAATACAGCAGATATTATCTTTGCTACGGGTGGTTTCTTAGCTAACAATGAGTTTGCTAGAATTGATCACTCAACTGATTCTTTTGTGTTTGCTAGACCAAATTCAAGCATTCAATTTGCTGACGGTTCAACGATTACAGAAAATCTAGAGGGTACTGGAGACTTCGGTGTTGTTACTCCTGCTAATGTGGGCTTCATGATTGAAACCGACGGTGCTAATGCATATAGTTGGACATTTGGTAAGGATGGGTTGTTGACATTACCGGGTGGTAATTTACAGATAGGTTCACTATTTGGTGGCGAAGCAATAACAGCAGCAAGCAATGTTCCACTAGGTATGATTAGTCAGGGTGGCAACGGCGGTACAGTAGTACAATGGGCTGACGATCTTGCAAATACAAACTTGCTCTCAGTAATTTCCATTAATGAACCTACAGGAAATATCGGCGACATACGAGTACAAACAGGCAATACAATGACTCCTAATATTTGGAGTTTTGGTAATGACGGCAACTTAACATTACCTGGCAATACATTCGCAGTGAACTATGCTAATGGTACACAAGTATCACTAGGTGGAGCCGGCAACACGGGTAATGTTACATTTTCTAATATCACAATTCAAGGTGATAATAACGGTTTGAATCTAAGTGCTGGACCAGACTATACTGCTAACCTAGCATTCTTACAGGTTCGTGCAGGTGATGTAGCGAGTCATATTCACCTTGATACAGGTAATAATAGTGCTTATGATTTAATTGTAGGTGATGATCAAAATTATGTTCAGGTAAGCAGCACTGGTAATATTTTACTATCATCATATGATAGTAATACCAGTCAATATACATGGACACTTGACTACAATGGTAATTTGATACTAGCCGGTGGCAATAGTGTCATTCAAAGTATTGCTAATAGTAGTTTAGATCCATTGATTCCAAATGTTAGCACAATGGTATTAACTCCGGATGCTAATTACAGTTCACAGGTATTAGTATTAGATCCAACTGCTCCTGGTCACATTCATTTGAGAGCATATGCGTTCAGTAACATTGATGAACCAGCTGCAAATATTTTCTTAGGTGGTGAAGATACATCATTCGAAGTAACTTCGGGTGCTGGTAACCAAGCAAGAATTAACAGCGGTGGTAACACTTGGACATTTGATCCTAGCGGACAACTACTATTCCCCGGAAATCAAGGATTTATTTACAGCCCAGGAGGCAGTGACTTAAGAATTCTTAATAATCAAAACGCTGGATTTGTTCAACTCGGTTGGCAAGACGGTGCTGTACTTACCCCGGGTGCAAATATTGCGTCAAACGTCACACTAAATTCTAGCGGTGTTACACTCACCACTACTAACGATACATTTACCACAACAAATGATTGGGTGTTTGGTATTACCGGTACTTTGACTGCACCTACAAATAGTATTATTCAGGGCACAGCCAATCTAGATATCTATTCAGGAGATGGAAATGCAATAGGTGGAAACCTAACACTTGCAGCAGGAACCGGAAATATCGGCGGAGACGTAGGTATCTTTGGTGGATTTGGAAATGTCACCGATGGCGGCAACGTTATTATTCAAGGTGGCGTAGCTGATAGCACTGGTAAGGGAGGTAACGTAGAAGTACGTGGCGGTACCGGAAATATCGGCGGCGATATACTCATAGCAGGTGGTGCATCAACTAATGTTTCACCAGTAACCGGTAACGTTGAAATAACCGGCGGAAATGTAATAGTAAAAGCTTGGACGTTTGACGATACCGGTAACCTAACATTTGGTGTAGGAAATGAGCCTGTTATCAAATGGTCTACTGCACCGGTATCTAACACAAGTGAAGGATACGCAGGTCAAGCTGCATATGATTCAGGTGGTAATCTGTTTGTGTGCGTAGCAACAAACACTTGGGCTAAATTCTCGGGAACAACTAGCTGGTAATAAGAAAGCCCCCTTTCGGGGGCTTTCTTTTTAACTATCGCGGGGAAGCGACTCAATCTCTAGCAGAAGCTTCTGAACCTCATCAAGGTCCTTACATACAAGCTTTACGCCTGCCCAGTCGTCATTCTTATCACGACCGCTTGCTTCAACCATATATGCGTTGTCGTAGAAATAGACGTTTACGCATTCGCCTACCTTAGTAAGCTTATCACTAATCTTTGTTGCCTTAGCCATTTACTGCCTCCAAAATATCATTTACACTAACGTCCTTGCGCGGACGATTCTTAATTGCGTCAAGTGAAACTGTACCCTTCACCTTGACTGTACCTGAACCCTTGCGGGCTTCACGTTCCTTGTCTTCAAGTACATCTTGAATTGTAGCCTGATCGTCTTCCGAAGAAAACTCTCGACACGTAAGCATATACTTGAGAGCATCAATCTTAGTCATTTCAGTAGGCAACTCAATAAAATCAATACGAGTTGCACCGCCTTTGCTAAACTGCTTGACACGGCGAACCATGTCATGAGTAAAGCGAACCTTAACATTACCGTTGTGTTCGGTAATACCTACCACCTTAAAAGTCTGTGTAGTCATAGTTTCCTCTTATATAGAGATAAAGTTAATGCACAATTGCATATTATTGTTATAACAGGTATGGGTACCTATGTCAAATGACATGGTACCCAAAATTATTAGTTCACCAAATTGGCGCCTTCGGACATGAGTGCAGGCCCGTAAAGTGCCTTAGCGAGTTCAATAGCCCGAAAGTTGTTTTCTGCCTGTAGTTCTACCCGCATGGGCATCCCAGACGAATTGCGAATATAAACCCAAAAAGTACGCATATTAATTTACTCCTTCTACAATGTTAATAAAAAGTGCTAGAATAGAAAGACTCATGAATTCCCAAAACAGGGGATTCTGATTGTACGTCCAAAGAATCATACGATCAATCACTTACTTCTCCAAAACATAGGGCTTGTTCCAACGGCCCAGGTTAATGTCAATGTAGTGACTGACATGAAAATAGTCAGTCATAGAATCCGAATGATCAAAGAACTTCGGACCCTTCATCGCGGCAATGACTTCCACGAGAAACTTCTTAGCCTTACCAGTGTAATGTTCATGCGCCCAATAGGGATTCACCTGGTAGTTGAAATTATCAGAGGTAGAAAGCTTTTCAAAGTCAATCTTACCAGACTTGATGTTGAGAACGAGAGTAGAATGATTCTGAACAGCAAGCGAACCCTTGACCCCATACTTCTTAAGAATGGTCTTGATTGCGGGAGCAAGTTCTGCCTTCATCTGCTGCGAAACATAAGCCATTTTGTAAACCCTTTCTCTGCTCTTGATATACTCTTATAACAAGTTTGGGCAACTTTGTCAACCAAAAAATGACCTTATTTCAAAATAATGTTAGCTGCATCAAACCTAGCATAGATGCTATCACCAAACTTCCAACCATCAGGCATAGATGAGCGTAGTCCTAACTCAACATCAAGCTTATATGCTTGGTCATCGTTGATCATTACGATTGCAAGATTGCTAATAATCATTTGTGTGATTTCAGTGACAGGACGATTTTCCAAAACCATACGAATGATTTCATTATGGATAAGAATGCAGGGGACTGCATGTTCCCTATATGCCTTTTCCGATACAAAGTCAACGCTTTGACCACGCACAATCATCCTGTCAATGCTATCACTTGACAATAGGTTGCGGGCAATGTCAAGTAACTCTTGGTCTTTGTTCTCAATTGCGTTTTGATAGCGTTTTACAATCTTTACGAATTTGTTTTCTTCGTCTACTTCCTTAGCAAAGACCTTACGTGCTTGCCCTCGCTCTTTCGCTACAATGCCTTCAATTTCTTCAATAGTCTCCACTAACAACCAAAACTGTTCCAAAGGATCCAAATCTGTGAAGAGGATATTTACGCAATTCTCACTCTTATGCTTTTCTGAAAGTTTATATCCTTTAGTCAGGAACGCTTCCTTAATCAGCTCCAAATCCTCAGGTGAGCGAAGCCAACCAAAAGTATAATGCTTTTTCTTAATTTCTGATTTGATGCCGTTAAATGTGTAAACTACACAGTTCTTTTGCTCTTGATAAAAACGAGTATATCCGCGCTCAATGGCCGAGGCGCGGAATACTTCAAAGGGCATTGCACTAGCTTCTGTCATAAAAATCCTTTTTGGAAACTAATGTCAATAAAAATGTTTGGTCAATGCCTCAAGCTTATCTTCGTATTCAGCAATCTGTGCAAGTTCAAGTTCAACTGCACCCATAAAGTCAGTGTGATCATGAATAGCCATTGGGTTATTGAGCATAATTTCAATGTTCATCTTGTGCTTAGCAATACTAGCTTCAAAGCTAGCCTTAAGGGCAGTAACGATATTTTCCTTCATTGTCATTTCCTTTCTGTTATTTAATCGGGGGTGCTATCTACGAGGTTTTTTACAAGGTCATAATTTTCAGCAGCTTTCTTGAGAGCAGGGTATTCTTCCTCAAGAGTTTTGCGGTCAGACTGTTTGGTTACACGCTTGATTTCACCGTCTACAATTTCAAGTGAGTAGTCTAATCCCTTTTCAACTCGGTTGATGATTCGCTGATGAGACATAGCCATTTGTCTTAGGATAGCTACAGCAATAATGCGATCTTCCTTTTCTTCAACTTTGGCCTGTTCTTGGAGAAGTTTAACTTCATCCTTCATAGCATCAAGAATAGTGTAGGGCATTACTTGCGACCCTCAAGGATAAAGTCACGAACACGCTCACGGTCAATGCTGTCATAAACAGGCTCTTCACCATGACTGCGATACATCTTTTCAAGCTTGCGGGTAGCTGCTAGGACTTCGGCAGGAGTTGCATCTACGTCTTTATAGATACCATCAACACCGTTATAGAAGCTAAGCACATAGCTGACAAAATCTTCGTTACCCATAAAAAATCTCCTTAGAAGCTATATTATGACTATAGCTCCAAGGAGATCATTTGTCAACCGATTTTTTTACTTTTTTGGATTCTGATTTACGAAATCGTACATCTTTTGAGCGGTCTCAAGGACCTTTTCAAGTCCGGGGAATTCGGGGGCAGTTACCTTAGTAACAATCTTACCTTCCTCATCCTTGTTCTGTGAGACTTCCCAACCAAGAAGCTTGGCCTTATATTCTTCAATAACTAGCTTATTAGCTAGTCCAAGAATATCAGAACGGATCTCATATCCATTCTTGTTAAACTTAATTTCGGGTAGACCCGGAAGCTTATTCTCGCTCATAGTTAATAGTCCTTAAAGAGTAAACAAACCGTACAAACATACTGCGGATAGTGCTATCACTGAGAAGTGAGCAGCCCTAGATACTGACAGTATATACTTATGATTAAACATGATATTTTTCCTATCGTCTTGATTAAAAAATAGTTATGATGAATGCATAGGTTAGAACCATCATCGCTGAAAGCGTGGTTATAAATCCAGCACGGGATGCATATAGTGATTTATTTGACATTACTTTTCTTTCTTCTGTGTGTTTGTGTTGATGAAAGACTTTGCAGTTTCCTGCATAATCTTCATGGTATCGGTGTAAAACGCTCTGTCAGAAACAGTCTTGTATACCTCGTTACCAGTCTTGATACTAACATCAATCGCTTGCTTTGTATAGACAGTTTGGGCATCTACAAACTCATTAAATGACTTTGCAAGACCCTCATGCTTTACAAAAGTGTCTACAAAAATCTTCTTTGAGGTTTGGATGGCGTCAACGGTATTGTTGATTAAAGTAGCTAACATATTACCTACTCCTTAGTTGCAACGACCAAGAAGGTCGCGGCTATTAAAGTATTCTGCTTTGGATAGACTCTTGCTATTGTCCTTATCAGCATACTTGAAAAACTTAAGTTCTGTTCTGCATCCATTAGCTACAAGTTCACCATATGAAAGTTCACCGTTTGTGTCGGTGTCTAGCTTAGTGAATAGTCTATCTTTCCATGAAAGTGCTTGTGCTGGGGTAGCGATGATGAGAGCCGCGATAAGGCTAATTCCGATATTCTTCATAATTTTTCTCCTGTGTGTGTTGTGTGTGCTTAGCATTACCTAAGCATATTATTTATGCTGCAACTGCGAACATAAAATAATACTATTTTACTGAATCAATATAGCTTTGTAGATCACCGTATAAGGATAACATCATTGCTATCTTGTTATCGTAAAGTCTAATGTAGGGTTGTTTCCTAGTCTTCTCAACTTGTCTTACACCGATATAGTAGGGGCATTTGATTTTCTTATCAAGTACCAATGCATATTTGTGCCAGGCATTTATGTCTCTCGTTTTCACGCCCGGTGGCGAAAAGTCAAATTCATAATGTGCTATCTTTGCGTATTCAAATGCAACTTTACCCGCATCAGATAATCTTAGTCCAGTACCTGCTCTACCAGTAACAAACCATTCAAATATTACTTTATCGTATGGTTTGTCTTTCCATGCAAAATCAGGATCATCTTTGAGTTGATCAATGACTAATTTTACAATGTCAGCTTTAGTCTTGGGATAGGTCATCGGGGTAGACCGTTCTACCGCTGTTCATGAACACTACTGTAAACTTGTCGGTCTTGAACTGTGCATTCAACTTGCGACAAAGGTTACGAGCATGTCCAGGATTACTGAAACTTGTTTTCTTGTACTTAGGAGCAACATCATTCGCTAGATAATGCGAAGATTTCAAGTTGATTGGTTGATCATCATAGAACACAGCCCAAATGCCAGCCGCTTCTACAATTTGGTCACACTTGTAAGTCTTCTTGTCTACGTACTCTACAAGCACTGTGGGCTGTGTCCTGCTCATTAGAATGAACCACCCTTAATTTGAATGTCTATCACTTCTTTCTTCTCGGTGTTGGTTGTTAGTTCGTGCAGGTCAGCTAATAGTCTAGAAATATCATCACGAAGTCCACGAGCATCCACAATGGAAAGAACAACATCTTTGTTCATCTTGGATTCCACCACGGACATTTTGTCCATAAACTTCTTAATGTGTAACATAATCTATGTATTTATCACACTTTCTGCCTCTGATTTCGTTTTAAAGGGACCCTGATAAGCATAGCGTTGAATGAAGATATACTTGGGGCAGAATGATACTTGCTTAGTGCCGTTCTGATCAATTACAAAGTATCCAGCAGCGTGTAAGCACTTGCTCTTTTTAGTCTTAGTGAACAGATGCAATCCACGCTGAATGTCTAGAATACTGTTGTAGACACGCTTAGTAGTAGGATACTCAGGGTACGGATGAGTAGGCTTTGAGATAGTATTAGCAATACTCTCAAACTTAATCTTGGTTGTTTTCTTCAATTCATCAGTATTGTTGAACTGCAGGAAGGTGCCGTTAATCTGCACCCCGTATCCCGCGTTGTTCGCTTCAATGTTACCGACCTTCTTATTGCCGTCAGTAACGATCCAAAACTGATTTTTTACGATTGGCTTTGCTACTAGTTCAGTCATGATCTTCCTTTGTTAGCATCTTAAATAAATCTTTCTTATGTTTGGGAGTCCAATATTTAGCAGTGGGACCGCAGTCACCGTGCTTACGCTCAACTTGACAATATGTAATACTAGACTTAATATGTTCTGGTCCAACAACTGGATCAATAATATCATGCGCTGGCTTATAAGTCTTAGTGCATTTGTACATGAATCCCTTAGCACCCACCAGCCCATTGAGAGTAAAGATACGGTTTCCTACACTCATTGTGCTAAACTTACAATCTTTACAAAGATAAACAGGATCAATTGACATTATATCATACCTTTAAAATGAGCCATGAAATTTCTTCTTCGGTCAACTTGCGAAGTTCGCCAGTCTCACGATTTTTAACGTATTCATACGAACCATCTTCGTTCTTACGAATAACGGTGTTTGCTCGTAAGCTGTCCATATTCTTAGGGAGGCGATTAAACTTCTTCCAATATGTTTCGCCGGTCTTGTGGTCACGATATTCAGCATAGTGCGGACGCATTATTTCACGCCAATATTTGAAATCATCGCTTTCTATATCAAAAACGATAGTCTTACCGGTATCCTTACCATCAATAATGGTATGAACTTCCATGCCAGGGCGAAACCCGCGCCCGGCACTCTGAATTGATTTAAGCCAATCAGCCATTCAAAACTCCCTTGTAAGGACTATTGAGCCACTTGCTATAAGTTTCAGCCTGTTCGCTGATTTTGGTCAATTCATACTTGCCGCAGAACTTCATCAACTGTACGCCGACCATTGGAGTAGTTGTAGTGCGAACATCACTCTTGATTACAGTATCAACAGTTTCCTTGATATCATCGGGCATAGCACGAAGATCAATCAGAGTGCGGTTGCGTTCATAATCATCCTTGACGCGGTGTTCAACGCCCTCATGATCAACCCAACGCTGCAACAGGAAGTTATTCCAGTTGAAGCCCTGCTTTGTGCGATCTTCAAACGCCTCACGAATACCGATAGTGTTCTTACTACCCTTTTCACGAGCGCCTGGGTAAGCACTGAATACGTTGTCGGTTGCGTCACCACGAATAATCTTCTTGAACAGAAGATATTCGGGATCCTCAAGAAGCTTGGGTTCACCAGTCTTCTTGTCCTTGACAGGCTTACCGCGATCATTGAAGTAACCGTCAATCGTGATAAGTTGATTAGCAACACCATTGTATTGCTTCACGTTCTCGCTGATAAGCTGGACAAAGTCACTGTCACTAGAGATAATGAAATGTTCATCGTTGGGATGCAAGTCAATGAACCGAGCAATGATATCATCTGCTTCTGCATTGGGAACACGCAATACACTAGCGTTAGTCTTCTCACGCAGGTAAGTAGTGAAAACATCATATGTTTCCCAAAACATCTGATTTTCTTCTACTTCACGTTCGGTCATCGCACTTTCGTCAAGCTTACGATGAGCCTTGTAGCGAGGATAGAATTCCTTGCGCCAGCTACGACCCTCAAGACAGAACACAACATGGTCAATGCCGTACTGGCGTACGATCATATTGACACTGGACATAGTAAGATGGATAGCCATGCCAATCTTCTCCCATGTGTCGCTGTTGCGTGAAGCAACGTGACGGGCACGGAAGAAGGTGTTAGCAGTGTCAATAAGAGCGTATTTCATGTGGTACTTTCTCTGTTAATATACACACATATTACACGATATATGCGATGTTGTCAAGCCTTAAATCTTTCTTTTAGCATATTAAAATGCGGTTTAGATAAGCTATTGGTGTCTTTAGCTAAAGATTCATTGAAGTACCAAACTTTTAACTGATCATTGTCATAGTGTTTCCAGCCAAAATCTGCTTGGACTCTACGTCCGATCACTGCATTATCTACTTTCGTTTGAAGGACGGCCTTAATCAGTTCGAACGGGAATTCAACTATGTATAAAAATCTACCCTCATAAAAAGCGGAACACACAACATCACAACCATCTTTTTTGTTTAGTAATTCTGTAGTCACATCGTTGAATTTTCCACTTGAACTAACTTTCTGCCCTTCAACAACAAAACACGGCTTGACCTCTTTCTGCTTTCCAGTAACACTGCAATACCCGTCTAAACCTAATTTAGTATCATAGGGAGTATAATTCAAAAAGCGCAATACTGCACGTTCTCTTAGCATAGATGAATTACTATCACCCAATATAGACAAAAACAGATTTTGATAGTCTTCGTCTAATTTTTCAAATTCTTCATCATTGCCCAAACCATATTGGACTGCACGTTCTACGTTTTTATCAGAAAGCGAAATTTTCATAATCAACTAACTTCTGTGTATCCGCCACCTAGATCACGCTGCTGGATGATACGCATGTCAGATTCACGCTTATCTGGATCAGCCTGTTCTTGCTCATACACTTCAAGAGCAATATTGCGGCAAACAGTTTGGAACCAGCGATCAACAATCATTGCATCAGTATCATCTGCACGAATCTTGTATCCCTGCTTAACGAGATTGATAACGAACTTGTCATTCCAATCAAGTTCAAACGAACCGTTGTTGATATCAGCAGGGTCAAGTTCAACACTTATAATAGAAACATATGGTTCACCCGCTTCTGTAGCCTTTTCCTTAGGACTTAGTTCTTTTTTCTTGGGTGTCTTCTTAACTTCTGCTGCAGGTTCAGGCGCCGGAGCTGGCGCGGGACTGAACCATTCTTTAATTTTATCAAACATATTTTTACCTCTGTATAGTATATATCTGCTTTTTACCGTCAGACACGATAATCGTACCGTCAATCCACTTCGGGGGAGGACGATTAGACCAACGAAGCAGGTCAGTCTTGCCGTAATTGTAATAGTTACGATAGTTGACGATTGGGTCCAAACTAACAATGTACTGCTTGTCCATACAAGATGGCATCTTAGACATTACCTTAGACTGCGTAATATTCTGCGGTGCATCCTTGAGAATATCTTTTAGCTTATCAATAGTAAGGTGAGTACGACCATAACGATAGGTATACTCACGACCAAGAGCCAAAAGATGATCATACAACCAAGCATAATTAGCAGAGTTTTCACGAACCCATACTGCTGAAGGATGATTAATATGAGTAGCAGCATACATAATAGCGTCAGCATTGCCTGATAACCTCCAACGTTTTGCTTTACGACCAGACTGTGACTGACCAACGTACTCCTCACCGTCAATAACACGATGGGCAGTTGACAGGAGCTGTGCTGTCTCAAGAATCATCTTGACAACATGCCGGTCAACCATATTGCGGGCAGCGACCTCGGGATCCGAATCTACGTAAAATATATTCATGTTACCACTCTATCACAATTAAACAATGTTGTCAACCCTTAAAAGATCATCCATTGAATATAAATTTACCATATAGTTGGATACATCTTCTAACACGCTAACCGCAGCATCGCCAGGTCTGCGAGGACCATATTTGATATCAAAGTCAACCTTATTGACCTCTTGAAACTTATTCACGATTTCCTTGACCGTATAGCCAACACCATGTCCCAAAGATTCAACACTGTTAGATGGCTTCTCAATGGCTAACTTAAGTGCATAGCAAATTTCATTTACGTGAACATAATCACGAATTGCAGTGCCATCGTGGCTTTGCTCATAATCCTTACCGAAGATAGTAAACTCATTGGTGTCAATCGCTTTGATAAGATTATACATCAACCCGTCTGGATTTGTGGGCTGGTATCCATCGGTACCAATCACATTGTAGAACCTAAAGATAGTATATGGAGTCGGCCTATGAGTAGTACAATACTCACGAACAACATCTTCTGCTGCTCTCTTGCTGATACCATATGCGCTTTCGCAAAGATCAGCAGCACCAGTACTTGCAAAGATAAAGTTTTTTGTCTTAATCTTGTTGATTACATTCATTGTTCCGTTGATGTTGGTGATGTAGTACTGAATAGGAATGCGTTCACTCTCACTAACATTCACTAGTGCAGCTAAGTGAATAACTGCATCATATTCCTGATCTATGCTGAACAATCTATTGATATCAATTTGATGAAATTCCTTGACAGGGTGCAAGGATTCACGAATATCAAGCCCGTGAACTATGTAATCCTTTTCTAGAAGTTTAGTTAAGTGTGAACCAATGTAACCTGAGTTACCTGTAATTAGTATCTTTTTCATATCAAAACTCAAACAATCCTATTCCCTCAATTTCTTCTACTGGTTCAAATGTTGGGTCCTTAGTCAAATAAGTATCTTTTTTAGTGTATATGATTCTAAACTTATGTCTATTGGACAACACACTTCTGATATCATCAATACAGAGAACACGACGACCTAATCCTTGCATAAAGTCACGATACTTAACCGTAGTCTCGTTGCAAATCTTAGCAGTGCTATTATTGCTCTTTCTAGTTTCAAACTCGTTAAAACAATGATTCCACTTGTGAAATACTGCTTCTTCATGAATCTTAAAGTGATTCACCGAATCATATGCTTTATACCAAGAACGTGATGTAGGATGCTGATCGTACATAGACTTGATATCCTCAGCCATATTACGCTTGCTTGTAGTAAAGAATTGTGTGCTTGGAAAATTCTGCGTCCAACGCTGATTGATTAGAGCAAAGGTGGGTAGTTGAATCATCTGCTCAAGAAATGCAATACCATAGCTTTCTACTGTGCTTGGATTGAATGCAACTCTACAGTGTCTAATAAAGTCAACTTTTTCCTGTCCAATGATACTAACCGCAATCTTGTAGTCAACGCCGATCTTTTTCAATCGTTCTTCAAACTTTTTAGCACCTGTTGCGCTTGTCATGACACGAGCAGGTAATCCAGTCTGTTCAATCAAGTCAAGATATAGTTCGGGGTTCTTGCCTTCTTCCCAACGACCGATGAACAATACTCCTTCACGGTCATTGTCATATTCCTGTAACATGCCTTGTTCGGGAAGTGGAATAGGAAGGTGAACAGCGTCTTCAATATGTAGCCTATTAAACAAGCTTTGTGTACCGATAGTGAGATTAGGCATTTGCAATTGCAACCTCATCATATCATTAACTTCATCCAAGAAAGGATTTTTAGTATTTTTAAAGATTTGGCTTTCAAGATGAGTATACGCAATCGTTTGAATGTAATCACTCAACCCAAGAGTAGATACTACCTGAATAGTTTCGTAAGTATTACAAACAAAAGCATCATACAAGTTAGTAGACAGTGCCTTAATAGTTGCGTCACGAAAGTTAGCCATGCGCTCATAGCAGTAACTATCCTCATACATAAAGATAGCACTATGATCCGTATAACGCTGTGATTTGTCAGGATAGATAATATTAGCTTTGAGTTCCTTGACAAACTCATCAGCAACGCCCTGAGGGCTTTTGTCAGTGATAATATCTACATATATTCCATGACTATTCATCAAATCACAAAAGCTTTTTGTGAACTGACCGATGCCACCGTGTGGAATCAATGTTTGTGAACTAACTAGAAACCCTATACGCTTCATTAAGTTGCCCACGCATTCTTAAAGAGAGGAACTTGTAGTCTATCACTGTAGCGCAACCCGTTCTTCATAGCAAGATCAGCAACAGTACGATTGTTAAGATGATAGACACTTTCAACACCACCGACCGGCATGAAGTATACATGACCATAGAATCCAGCATTGCGATACTGTTCAACTGCTGCTAGTGCTTCCTCTGCATCATCTTCTGTTGCAATAACAAACTTGAGATAGGTATGGCCAACTTCTTGATAGCCTACCACTACCTCAGGCTTGATAGCATCTTCCGCTTTCTCTCCGGAACAACTTAGCTTAGCACTGACACTAAATGTGATTTCACGATCACGTACATCAGACCCATAGCCCTTCTTACCACCGTCCCACCACCACTGTTCAAGATAATCAGCAAATTCAGGATGCAATGGTTGAGTACCATTAGTTTCAAAGGTAATCTCTTGGAGCTTCTGCATCTTAGGATGACTTAAGAGTTCTGGGTAGGCTCGTTGCCATCCGAGGAGTGGTTCTCCTCCTGTAATGACGAGGTGTTCTTCACGCCATTCTTTAAACGGTAGTAGTTCCACAATGTTGCTGACAATAGTATCAATGTCCCTGCTGGGAGAAAGATGCTTGAAGCGAGGATCCCAGGATGCGTAGGAATCGCAGCCTGTAGTGACGAGCGGGAGGGAACCATATTCTTTATAGTCTGCTGGATTGATTTCTTCTCGCTCATTTGATAATTCACCTTTTGGCATGCCGAACCCGGCACATTTGAAATTGCATCCATATGTTCTCAAAAACACGGAAGGGACGCCCATATAGCGCCCTTCACCTTGAATGCTGTAAAATAGTTCACTGATTTTGATTTTGTTCATTTTCTTTTCGCTTCATTTCTGCTTCGTACTGTTCGGGGTAGAGTGCCTTTTCAGCAGCACACCAATCATCATGATTGCAGTATATGTCACCCTTAGTAACGCAACGAAAGTATTTAGGCTTGACTCCATGCCTCTTTCTAAATTCATCGCTGTCATTCTCAAGCAAAAACAACCCATAGAAAAACACAGAAAAAGCTATACATACTACAAATAATACTATAATCTCAAAAGCACCCATTGTCAACTATCCTTTCCACCATTCTTCCCAAGGGAACACAATCCAAACATCATCTTCTGCCTTGTTGATAGTTTCAGAAGTATAGTTTACTTCAAATGGGCTACTATCATTATCTACTAGCACTGCGAATCTAGTTGACTGGTGCCATACATATTCCCAACGTTCATCATTTACAGAACAGCTAGTTGCCCAATCTTTCTTAATCCATTCAAGAGTAGCACCACTATCGTTGATATCATCAACAATGAGAATTTGTTTAGGTGAATCCATGTAGCCATATGAATCTTCTGCCATCCAGCAGTTGCTTTCAGTTTGCCCGCCGTCACGAAGGCTTACGCTTAATGTCTCCATGGGGACACCAAGATAATGACTAAGCTTTAGTGCTGGGACCAATCCACCGCGGTTAATACCTACGATATAATCAGGTCTCCACTTATCCTGATTCATTTGACGAATGATATCATGAACCATGCCGTCAATCTGTTTGTCAGTGTAATATACTTTCTTAGTCATTATCTTAGCCAATCTTTCTTATGCGAACAAATCTTCGTTCCATTCACGATGACCTTCACGGAAAGCCATGTTACTCTGCGTCTCACGAACTTCAACACGATAGCACCAAAGTCGTTCAGCTTCGCCCTTACCCCAATGATCAGGGATATAGACACCGTTGATGAACTTGTAAATCATATCAGCAAGTGCTTCGCAGCCAGTTGCAGGAATGATGGTCAGCTTTGCCATACCGCGCTCTTGAAGCAACTTGAACACATCCATATCAGGATCGTCTTCTGCTACAAGCAATGTATGGTCAAACTGGTCTTCAAGAATTGCCTTCAAGTCTTTTAGACCGCCATAGTCTGCACACCAGTTTCGTGCATCAAGCGTGTCAGCACCAAAGTATACCTTGATAGTAAAGCTATAACCATGAATCTGATTACAGTGACTATCTGCTCTCCATTGGCGGTATGCACACGGGAACGAGTCGTGGTATTCTTTAGTACTTGTATACTTGTAAGTTACTGGTTCAAATTTTGTCATCTTTTGTTCTCCTTTAGATGACACGCAGAATGTTTATAGTGGGAATGAGTGTCAAAGACCACTGTTAATAAGCATACCGACGATTGATATAGTCAAGAGTATCCTCAACTTCACAAAAGCCTTCTGCATTATAAATTTGATTTAAATCAAGACCATGATCCTGATATCCTTCTTCAAGCAAATACTGATAGTAATTGCTTGGATGAGAATAGTCAAGTCTGTTTCCGACCATTTGATAAATCATTGCTTTGTACGTTTTGTTACCGATAGTAACATCAATGTACTTCTTACCATAGAAAGTTGGATAACCCTCAAGCATATCAAGGGCTAATTCACATTCATCAGTAATGTCCCACATCACGGTCTGTAGAACATCACCGACACTTTCTTCAATGTCAGCAACGCCACGAAATACTAGACGATGATCGGGAATGTCAACACGGCCAATGCTAACGGAACCAGGACAGCGTGAAGCCATCTGATCAATGTTAGTATTCATGCCGTATGCACAATAAAGAGCCATTACTTAAATCTTCCAATCGTTAATACACCGAAGCGATACATTGAGTATTCACACCCAATCCTATTTAGCACCGTTTCGGTTAGTTGCACCATTTTTACGCTGTTACCACAAATGACGGTGAGTGGAAAACTGTTCTGATTAGTCAGAACAAAGTTCTCCACGAGAGCATCAACATCTTGATGCCTAACACCGTGTAAGTCTAATTTATTGCTTTGTGTCATCCGTCTTCAAGCAGCCTAATACAATTATTACGATCCAACCGATATACGGAATAACCATAGCAGCAGCCCACCAAGGATTGATATCAGCATCACGACAACGGCGCACAGCAGCGGCAACACTTAACCAAAATGCGGCGACGAACGTAACAATAATAATTGAAACTCCAAATGCTATACCTATCGTGCTACCAGTACTTGCGATGGCTGATCCAACTAAAATCAAAACAAAAGCAGTGATTCCTGCAAGAACATTGACTCCCCAATACTCGCTACGAGTTGCACTCCCGTCAAACTTAAAATACTTTTCCATATTACTTATCCTTACTGAACAGATCGTTGAGCATACGCTCGGCAGTAGGATATGCAGTCATTGCATCAACTGTTTCGTCAACTTCATCTAATCGTGCAATTGTTTCTTCCACTGTTTCAATCGGCTGATTAAACTTGTACACGCCGACCGGTACAGTAAATGAGAAGTTGATGTTCTTAAACAAATCTTCAAACTTCTTATTAGGATCCTTAGGTTCCATCTTTGTTTCTTTCTGCTTC